>Ga0307514_10000365_pt1 | contig 103529 bp, 94 predicted proteins | sample 16_EM_MG_FD_203088 | JGI IMG/M metagenome (GOLD analysis project Ga0307514, IMG submission 203088) | Populus trichocarpa ectomycorrhiza microbial communities from riparian zone in the Pacific Northwest, United States - 16_EM | ecosystem: Host-associated > Plants > Roots > Unclassified | place... | reverse complement strand
CCTCTGAGCCTCAACTCTTGGGCACATTGCACATGGAATTCCTTGTGTGTAATGATATTTGGACTTCAGGGCATGTCCTTAGCACCAAGCTTAAAGGATATTTTGGGGTGTTATGGGCAGAGTTGTCCATCTGGGCTGCACAGTGACATTTTCGAGTTTTTGGGGAGCAAATCTTGAGACAAATCTCCCAACAAAAACTGCCCTTTTATCGGCACCCCATTCCTGTACGGTCCTTAATTTTTGCCAAAATACTCTCAAGACATAAGAAAGTAAGTTTATAATGCTCCCCCACAGAGTTGTGGTTGCGTCGCTAAACATTTGCGGGTGGGGAGTCGGTTGCCATGCCCAAACGGGCCGGGAATGCCCAAGTTACGATCCAGGGGATAGCTGCCTGCAGTCATAGTTTCATTGGCTTCGATCTGACCCCGTTACATCTTGACTCTGTGCCAGTTTTGCATAGAATCTACCTTGTTGTAACTCCTGTACTCGGATATTATACGAAAGATCCAAGAACCGGCGATGGATCCGGGGTACTGTTTTGGCAACATCGAACAGTGGCTGACAATAACAAACAAAATTTCATACACCAACGGAATGGTGAAATTTACCAGAAACAATTGATTAATTTTGACGTCCCACCGACAAGCTGCATCCGCTTTGTAGAAGCGATATTCGATATAGAACATTTGACTCAAGCCCAGGCGGAAAATGGTTGATTACTGATTCATTCATTTGTAGTTATGTGATTTAAGCTCGACCCCGCCAAAAGAAGGAGACATCGTATTCTCGTGTTGTACATCGGGCAGAGGTATGACAAATATGTTCGCTTCTTCCCCACAATCATCCCCATGCTCACATAGCAAAATTGTATTCCCGATTTGGGGTGTTTGAGTTCTTTTCCGTTACCCACAGTACCCAATGCCGCATGTACGCACAGCTATGCGATATACCTTCTTTGTGTGTATATAACGTTATACCATTTAAGACCACCATTAGTACCAAAAAATAGCATACAAGACATAGCGGGATTAAATTAACAGTGCTGCCGATAGAAAGTTTGCTAACCTCTTCGATTAGGCTTTATCGCTTGCGTTGGTTGGTAATAATGCTCGTAGCGAGTAGCTGGATGTGAAAACATGCCACAAACTGTCTATTAACATTTACTTCGATAGCGCTGCCACCGAGTTCCAATGAAAGGCATTGAAAACTCGAACGTGCGTCACATAGTGTGATTCCGATTGGTGCTACGGTCCTGTCTTACGGAATATTTCCGCAAGTTCGCAGACGATAATGCCATATGTCCAGCATATCCGATTTGGGATCGGCGCTAAGATGAAAATCGAGACCTACCAATCACAGATGGTAACGCTCAACTTCGAAGTGAACTTGGAGGGTACTAGTTATGTAACGGTTGAGCGGAGAGATTGTTTTATAGCTAATTTGAATGGGAATCTATCAGAATATAGAATTTTGGGCTACCAGCGAGCTAAGTATGCCATGGCAAGTTTGGAGCTTTACGGAGATGGTAGTGACTTGGACTCAGAAGCAAATCCAGTGGTGTCGTTCTGATGTATCATGATTCGCTGTGAGCTACTGGATATTCAACGTTTTCTGTGTCGAAGCTCGAGATTGGAGAGACCCTATATTTATCAGAAGGAGGGAGCGCACTTGGCTATAGTTCTACGCACGAAAGGACATTTTGTGCTCAGTCATGTCTTAGCACTCGCACCGAAAATTGGTATAGTTATTGCATAAATGGACCGCCTCCCGTACCTACGGCTGATGGGCTTCGGTTGAGCTGATGGGGATCATGATCTCATGATGATGATGGTCGTTCCAGACTTAGCTGGAGATAGCAGCTAAGTACGCATACATGCGTACAAGGCATACCCTGAATGCCGTATATAAGATCACACGAACTCCTGTAGTTTAGAATATAAGCTTCTCTAGCAATCAGTATTTCAACAATAGTTCTTGTATATGTACCTGGATCGTGAGTCTCAGCCTCCGCTTGATGGCTTGTATGAGAATAAAAGTTAGTACGAAGATGGTGACTTGTATGAGGATATGGTTTGCATTAGGATCAGAGTGATGCTGTCTCATGTAAGCGAAGTGCACAGGCATACGCATATGGGAGAGTATAAATATACGGGCCTTTTGACCTTGACAGGGATAAATCAATTAAGTCAATCAACCATCCAAAGTAACAATTAGTGTCGGATGAAAATGATAGTGCGAATTCATAAAACAAAGTCGTCTCATAGTGTATGTACTCGCTGAAAAATAAAGGCTCCAGACACTCACGATTGCGCAAAGAAACAATGCACAGACTATCAATAGCAGTTGCCTTCCCTGTAGATTTCCTGCATCCAGATAGACGATATCCTAATAATGATTAGTTTGAAACATTGTAAAGGAGAGGCTCACAGACAACATCCATTTCAAGTTATGTAAATGTCTGGAGATTATCTTTTTCAGCAAGTATTCAAGTCAAGTTTCACGAGTCCCAGAAACTCTAGACGTGTCCATCTGACAGTGATAAATCATGGAGACCAATGGGTTCCGATTATGATGGTGTGACTCCTAACCCCACCGATCTGCGATACGAATACGGCGCGATAATTCCAGATTTCTGTCACCACACTTTGTGAACGACCCCTGTTACGCCCCCCAATGTTGACTGTCACTGCTGCCCGATTCATTCCTCTCGAAAAACCCAGCGAGATATATTATTTTACCTTTCAATTATCTCATTCATTACCCTATATCACCCGTTCCTAGAAGGGAAGCGGCTGAGGTTCAAGTCGCTACGATAAGAAGGGGAGAACTATGTACATATACTGTGGTACGAGAGATGATGAAATACCCGACTTCAATACAGAGAATCTTCAGGTATATCTTTGGATATGTCGGCTTCCACCCTTTGCTACTATTGCCTTTCGCATCTCGCTATCGGATACTAGATATTTAACGTAAGTACAGAAGCGAGGAGCGAGTAATACCTAGGTAATTAGGCGTCTGGTGAGAAGCAAGCCCTTCAGTACCTTAGAGCCCACACTCTCCCGGGGTCAATACCGATGGTGGGGTGTATCCGGGGCCGATGACCTAAAGACCTCAGGACCTAGTACGATCCAACAACTCGAGGATACCGGATGGTTACCGACGGTTGAAGTACAAAATTAATCTCCTAGTAAGGCCTAAGGCGAGTACGCTTATCACTACTTTCCTAAGCAATCGTTCAGGTTACTACAACCCAAACTGCAGTGTTTGCACCCAACTTAATATTTTCGTACTGGAAAATAGCAGTAAGCACTCCGGACTCCGACCAGAAACACTCCGAATCAGACTATTAGTGTTTTGGCGTAGGTATCCAATATTTGCTTGCATCTCGTTACACTTCTCCTGGAGACATCAGTCCTGTATTTGTTTATCTTGCTACCCCTGTAGTTATAGGTACGTCTGTATTACCTACACGCCGAAATCTCTGATTTGTTGTACGTTTGAGCCTATGAGCTCTTGGTGGATCCGGCAGTGCATTTTAGGCCGTTGAACTGCTAAAATTTATGATCGGCATCCGAAACGGAAACGCAAAAAATTAGAGAAAGCCGGACGTATGGGTATCCAGTGCCAGCACTCAGAAAAGGAGATACTCACACGTTCCGGGCAATAAAGATGCAGAGGTCACAGTAAAGTCGCGGGAGAACAACGGCAAGCAATAGGAGCGCAGAGGAGAGTAGCGGGAAAGCAGTAAGAAAACTGGCGAACAATTTGGTGATACTGCGGCGGTGCATAGCAAGGGATAATTCGGTATCTTCTGATCCGGTTAGTATTCCCTACATTGTTGTTCCGCTTCACATCGCTCGGTAAATATGGTAGCTTGTTTTTCCCATCGCCCCAAAACCATCCGGCTTTATGCTTGGTGTTTACAAGACTGTAAGATCCTGCAGAGTTATAGTCCTGAACCTCGAAGCCCTAGGGTTAAAGCGGGCGTGAATTCTCAGCTTGGAAGATTGCAGTCCAGGATCGGGCATGGCTCTGTCCGGACGGTTGCGAATCCTACCGGGAACTAGCTGGAGATGCAGGATCTCGAGTGCTTGGAGTGGGCTTGGGAACGGGCTGGAGACGGAGGATCTCGCGTGACTTGGAGTGGACTTTAGACGGGCTTGAGAGCTGGATGGAGAAGGTATTGGCTGCTAATACACTATCCTGACATGGGCAGATAGAGATGGGATGACTTATCTTTGTGTACGCAGGTGCGATTGAAGTTGTGGATGAGATCGAGTGACCCGGGGGCTGGAGATGAGGGAGATTGTTGAACTGAAATTTTCGTGTGCGGAAGTCAACCAATCCAACTTGATCTGACAGCCTGGAAGTAGTGTTCGGCGCAGAAAATGGTTTTTAATCAGAAAGCTTTCACCGCTTATAAATTCAGTATCCTTCAGGTACTTGTTAGCAGTTCTGGCATCTCTATGGTTCCCTGCATTCTGTTTGGGCGAGTCATACGGACGCGTAACACGGTTGAAAGTCTGCTGGTTGGGTCGGGGTTGTACTTGCGTAAATGAACCCCGCAAGTACTCGTGTTTAATTAATGGATTAATGCCAACTTGCAACACTAGGAACAACTTTCTAGAGGATTGATTGAACTATTATGTAGCAAACTCCATTTATTCGACATTTCACTTTGTGGAGATGAAACAGTTCTATCTGAACATTCATTGGGGACTGTAGTGAGCCTTATTTTGTATTGTGTTTGCTTCGGGGAAGAACAAGTAAATAGATGTAATAGCCTCATATAGTTGCAGGGTTCAACATTCGACCTGACCAGTCACATTCAACTACACCTGTACACCTTCAACTGTACTACCCTTCAACGTATTCGTCGTGTGTCAGGGATTATTCCCACGTAGGGCGGTGCCATGCACACCGAAAAGTTTGTTGTCAGCCGATTTTTCAGCTGTAAATGCGGCTACCAGATTATGATGCTTCCATTTCTTTTTTGATTTTTAGCCTTATCGAATAAAACTATCGTGGTCAGCATAACATCGGTTGTAAGACTCATTTCCCCGTGACTGCGCACATGGAATCTAATTGGTATAAATCGTTGGAGTGCCATCAGCTGAACTACAATCGAATTAAGTAGATATGGTGTTGTAATGCAACTGAAGAATCTATACTTACGAGCCGCCTGAAAGTACAGTTCTTCGCTAACCCAGACACCTTCCATGAGCTCGATTTCTACTTTGAATTGTATCTCTGAGTATGTACTCAGTACCAGGGTTTGAAGATGTAACAGCACGAACCGTATATCATCGCGTGCGTTAGTGGTGGGCGGTGCTTCGATAGTACACTTGCTATTCCTCCTTAGGCATCTGTACCAAGTACTCGGTAATCATTGCAGACGCCAAGTGGTATTATCAAGATATACAGTGACAGACCACCCGATTGCGAATACCACTCAGTTACGAATCAAGTTGTTTTACTTGGTTACATCTCGACAAGGGTTGTGTTGCAACCGTGGTTTGTATGGGATTCGCAACCGGGGGGTATTCGCAATCGGGTGGTCTGTCACTGTAAGTCGCCAGTAAGATAGGATCTCCCTACGGCCTGCATACGTTGGCTATTGGTGGCTCTTCGCTGCCGTATGTATGCCTTTGCTAATCCCAGTTTCAGAGATGAATGAAGGATACCCGTAATATGGGGACATGCCCAGTTACGGTAAGGTGACATTCCACTTCACAGCTACCACCCAAAGCCTTGGGCTGACAATTTCTCAACTCTTTGCGCCACTAAGATCACTTATAAGATGGTGGGACAACATAAAACTTAGCGTAGTGGCGTGATTGAACGCTTCCGCAAGCCCTGGGCGCACCTTTGCGCTCAAGAGTTGGCCACCAATACGTCTATAGCACATGCAGCCTTGAGTTGAAAAACATATTACATGTGGCAGGATTAGACAGTTTCAAGAATTGGACAGTTATGTTACGGCAAGGTTACATTCCATTTGACAGCTACCACCCAAAGCATTGGGCCAGCTGACAATGTCTCAGCTCTTCGCGCCACTTAGATCACTTATAAGATGGTGGGATAACATAAAATTCAGAGTTGTGCCGTGATTGATTGCTTCCGCAAGCAGCTGGGCGCACCTTCGCGTTCAAGAGTTGGCCACCAATACGTCTATCGCACAGCCGGTCCTACTCCACAGATTTTCAGTTTTACACCCAGAGTTAACTAACCCGCCGACGCAGGGTTAGAGAATTTAGACTACTGGTAGCTAACAAATCCGTCGACTAGAGCAGTTCTTTAACTAAGCAATAGAGCTCTCGTGAAGGAACTTCGGCTTGTTCTCGAAACGTTCAGACAGAGCAACAGTTCGACAATTGGATAACATCTCCCGACCATGGCGAAAGGCCTTAGCTGGAACAATACCCCCGTCAGCCTAGCCATTGACCCGAGTGGAAAACGTAAATTTGTCAGAATCCAATATCCTCAAGGTGAGCAATTGATTGCACATCAAGAACCAGGGTACAAATTTCCTGCTACGCTAACGTGTGAGACATTCAGTTGCGGTAGCAAAGCACCGATTGTATCTGGACGGTGGACTCTTGCATGTTACAAACGGGACTAGCAACGACGGAAAGGACGGTAAGCTATTGAGTTACAAACCCTTTTGCTAAATAAAGCATTGCTGAACGGAACAAAGGCTCGGGAGAGAATTGGCTTTTCTGGCTTGATCTCCATACCTCCTTTGATTGGTCGAATTATGAAATACATTCACTCCTAAAACCAGCGGATGTCATTCGACAGTCGGATGGAGTTTCATTCTCTCGCGGTCAATCTGATACGGAATTTCTAGTCTTTGGAGGGTATTGGGAGTCTGGTTATTGGTTATACAATACTGAAACTATGGATTGGACGGAACAGATACCGAATATCGAGAATGTTTCTCAAGGGACGGCAACAATGGATACAAATCAAGGTGTCGGATATTATCTGGGCGGTAGGCTTGATGAGACACCAGTGGCCAGGCTATTGTCCTGTAATCTGTCCAACTGGGTCTTCCAGAGTCAACTTCTGCCCTTAAATCGATTCACATGGGCCTTTTTACAGTATATACCAGTAGGCAAGAAAGGAATCCTAGTGTTCTTTGGTGGGAAAAATGATGCCACACCTACCGTGGTAAGTAGGTTGTCTTTTGCATGTCATCTTTGGTTGAAACTTAGGCAATGATTAGCCGCTGATATCTTGGGACACAGGGTAATATGACTCAAATTTACGTATACGATATTGCAACTCGTTCCTTGAACAGTCAAGTCGCCCAGGGCATGAACGGAACTCCGGGGTTGCGGTATGAAGGATGCTCGGTGATGAAAATGGCCCCAGACAATACCAGCTACAACATTTACATGCAAGGTGGCACTAATGACAATGAGATATTGAATGACATCTGGGTCCTAACTATACCTTCATTTACTTGGATTAATATTACAACCGGTATTTAGCTGCTTTCCTCAATCTTATTTTAGGGTTGCTAAGTATCATTAAAGCCGACACAACTCTTCATCAGTTTGCTCACACATGCTACTCATTCGGCAGGCACATGTTTAGCACAGGTGGGGATAATGGCGGCTATGAAACCCCCCTGTTTTATATCTTTGACCTTGTCACGCTCTCCTGGACCAATAGTTATGACCCGGGGGGCGAACCATATACTCTACCGGCAGAAATATATAGCATAATAGGCGGAAGGTTTGAAGGCTCAAACTTTCGGGGACCTGCCAGTTCTACCGCTGACTGCTGTATGATTTACAGTTCCTCCGGAAATGCAACAAACAAAGAACCAGGTGGTGGCTGGTCGTCTCCAAAAGTACGCGATATATTTAACCTCACACCAGCTCCGCCGACTTCATTACCAAATGGTTCCACACCAGCTCCGCCGACTTCATCACCAAATGGTTCCACACCTGTGGGGAAGATTATTGGTGCTATAGTGGGAGGGATGTTAGTAATATTGACGTTGTGTTTTCTGTACGGGTACAGGCAACGTTCGAAGGCTCATAAAGGCTTGCATCCCTTGCCAAAGTGTTTTCGAATACGCAATATCCCGCAAAATTGGAATGAGGATGATCTTCAGAATACTCTTAAGCTTTTCGCTTGTGATCAGTGTCCCACGCGCCAATTGTCGCTCTACCCATCATGTTACGACTCCACTAAAACAGCATTGCTTAACTTAAACGCTTGTAGCAAACACTTGGAACTCCCCGGCTACCTTCTGGTCCGAGGTTCGGTAGACGGGACAACTCCGATATATCTGGTGATTGATAGTAATTTTCATAATCTAACACCGTTGAACGATCCCAAATCTGAAATAGTTGCTGAGTACGTTTTCCCTGCTCTGTCAAAGTCACTGCATATGCTGATATCAGGGTTGTTGCAGTGTGATTGCGGTGACCGGCCTTGCCGGGCATGCGTTTGAATCGTGGACGAGCCGTGAAACCAACCACATGTGGCTAAAGGACCTGCTACCAGGCGATGTTCAAAACATCCGGATCCTGTCTTATGGCTACGACAGCTCTCTTGTTCGACAGAGTCAAGGTGGAAACAGGCTACTGGATTATCGACGAGCTTTTATTGAAGATATACAGAATGCTCGGAACACTACAGTAAGTGTATAGGTTCCAAACTGTTATTGCATGTCTTGACGATCTCTTTTAAGGAAAACCGACCGATCATATTTATTGGACACTGCCTCGGTGGTATCCTAATTTTGCATGTAGGTTCATCATACCTTGGAAACCCAGTCAATTAACACAAAGGACTCTTAGGCATTGATTGAGTGCAGACAGAACCCCTCTCACAGACACATCATAGAAGCAACACGTTCCATAATGTTCTTTGGGACTCCCCATTACGGCATGCGTACCGATGATTTAGAAAAGATGGTTTACAATGATTCGTCTAGACATAACTTACTCAGACAGTTAAAAGAAGGCTCGGAACTTCTTGAAAATCAACTGGAAGACCTCACCCACTTCTGGGAGGAGTATAAACTGAACATTATCAGCGTTTATGAGCAAGTGCCGACGCCTCCGGTTAAATTGGTAGGGCTGTTTCTAAGCTTAGCTCTAGTGAACAAGGCTAACCTTTTCCAGTTGCATTCAATCAGATATCGGAGAAATGGCGAAGCATCAGAAATGGTTAAACGATTTTCCGCCCAACTATTTATACCTAATGAGGAGCGGGTTCCGGCGAATGCCAATCATTCGAATATGGTCAAGTTCGCTTCAGCGCAGGATCAAACCTATAAAACTGTTCTACGGCACCTCAATAAATGGGTGGATAGTATCGTCGCCTCCAATGGTAGTGAGGCGGTGCCGGTCATTCAAGAAGCCAGAGAGGAACAATGATTCCTGTTGTACAACGGAAACAGAAAAGATTCAAAGTTTTCAAGAACATTCTTGGGCTAGGAATATTTGTATATAGTGCAGGTTCGTAAAAAATCGCAGGAAATTAGGATCCAAGTATCAGCCATCCTTGGAGGTTCAAATTCCCGTTTATTTTGTTGAATTTATGCAATACAAGGCTACCAATGGGTGCTCAAAGCAGTGATCTCAAGTGGCCAGATTGATCGGCCGGCTATCTGCAGATACTTAGATCGCTCAGATACGATGATAATTTTTGGCACCGCCTTGGCATAGACCGGTGGCAGCTTCTTGGTGCAAATTTTCAGCGCCCGGAGATATTGGATGATATTTGTCTTGGCGTAGTTATCTGCGGATATCTAGCGGTATCCTTAAAGCCTGGCGATAACCGCAGATACCCAAAGATAAGCGAAGATACCGGAGGATAATGGAAGATATCCGACGGTACTAACATCGTAATCTGTAATAAAATGCCCTCGCTGCACTGCCCCACTGCGTGAATTGCAGAGGCTAAGTAGGTCTCAGGATCAGGAATGCGATGGTTTTTTCTGTGTAATGATCTCTCTGTATTCACTCCTGCTATTGAGAAAACTGCAGATCTGTAGATCAGATAAAGATCCGTCAATTCATAGACCGGTCAAATCGTGAATTTCACAGCCGCTCATAGCATAGACCGACCCGGTCGAAGCTAATATCTGACCGGACTGACCGGTTGAGAACACTGGCCTAAAAACCTCCTGATGCGAAAGTCTAGGCTCACCCCGTAGAAGTTTTCCTGGACTCTAGACAACGACGATTAGAATTTCTATGCGTACTAACTGAAAGTTTGAGCGTATGGTCTGGTTTTTGTGTGTTACGTCTTCGATATTCCCTGTTGCAGCTGTATTCTGCTAAAAACCACGTAGCAGTATATCTCAGCATAGATTTTTGTCCCTCCTGCCATACTAATTGGTAAGGAAAAAAGCTCCGGCGTACATCTCGTCATTGCCACATACAAAATTCTCACCAGAAATACTTCGATCCACAACTTTATATCAGTAGATTAAGGTTTTTTACGCAACCATATTAACTCAAGAATACGATCCTGAGTCTAATATGTAACTAGAAGTTCGTTTAACGTGTGTACAGGCTAATACCGGCACATACGACCCCCTGTATGGCCTAGGATGATAATTGGAATGATACACTGCACACGTAGACTCGCGCGATTCTATATATCATAAAGGGTAAGGTTTTCTATGAAGAACTGAGCTAATGTCCGCGGCATAGCGATTACCCATGGCGTAGTGATTACCCATGTACCACGAACTCAAAATCTCACCATTTCCACCACCACCAACTGTCGCAAATATACCTGAATTATCTGTATGAACCTTGTATGATATAGAGCTGTGTTTCAGACATGTATGAAGATATGACTTGTATCAGAACTTGGGGTAATATATGAGTACACAAGAGTGTAGGTGAATTTATATACAGATGGGTCTTTTAGCATTGGTAAAGGGACTTGGACAATCGACTGTTATTTTCCACAATCACCTCCATGCCACGAAATTAATCAAACAAAATGCAGAGTGGTACAACAGTTTTGAGGAAAAGGTCACTAAAGCAATAAAAGGTTTGAAGGAAAATCCTGATGCAAAGTTGATGTAAGAGTATACGTCCGTGTATGGCCTCGTATGAAGGAATATGAGTAGATACGGTTGCAAACGTGGATGTCAATGTTGTAGAGTAGTATAAAGGTAAGTTAAGGTAAGATTATCGCTAAAGATCTAAGGCTCGTGGCGAGCCGACTATATCAAGCGGGTGTTATCCAGCCCTGGAGACGTCACGTGCAGCCTTGCCATTACATTACCCCCCTCTTCAGGTGCAGACCTCCTGGGCTGCATAAACCCGTACAAGAGTAGAAAAGGAAAGCGAAGGAAAAGAAACAATCAAACGACCGTTCCACGTACGCAATTGTATGAACCCATAAGTCCCTCAACTGATCAGTACCGTACCATAGCCATTCGGCGGATCCGGCACACGAGGAAACTCCGCCTCCAATGGCAAGTGTTAAAAGTCTCTACCAACGCCATTTGTACCAGGCTGAGATCCAAAGAAGTAAAGAAGTAAAGAGAAGAGAAGAGAAGAGAAGAGAAACAGTTGAAATGACCCCGTCCTCCGTATCTCCACTTTCGAATCCGTCCAGCATCTGGCCACCCAATCCTGAGACTGACGCTCATCTCAAGCGAAAGTCATCGTCGGAATTAGACACAGTAATCTCATGAAATCGCCAATCATAGTCTGAATCTCGTCTTGACTCTTCGCCATGGATCGTAGCTTCTGCTCCAGGTATCATAGCCGTTGGTGATGGTCAAATGTATACGACATCGTATCTATTTCGCAAGCTTCTCATGAAATGGTCATTCATACCATATATATTGAAGCGCGCTTGAGCTCTCCCGAGCCCTCGTGGATGGCTTTGTAAGCCAGTCTTGATACCTGAGATCATATCTTGCAGCCAGTAGCTCTCACACGATATCTTGGTAGTCGTTGGAAGTTATATTGATTCTCCTTCAGCATCGGTTAAGTAGGCTATTAGGTCTCTAGTATAGTAGTTCGGCATTCAATTTGGTAAGCCGTTTGGTGAACATTTCAGTTGGTGGCTTCGGTCAGTAGGGCTGCCGATAATCCTCTTATTCAATCCCAATGTGGAGTTCTCCGGCCATGATCTTGGTCGTTGTGCTCAGTGATCATCTCTCGGTAGCTGTCTCGACTATCTCTGGCAATGCCATTCAGTACGCAATTCTATCCCCTAGATCGTAACTTTGGCATTCCCGGCCCTTTTGGGCAACCGACTCCCCACCTGCAAATATTTAGCGATGCAACCACAACTCTGTGGGGGTGGCCTAGGAGCATTATAAACTTACTTTCCTATGTCTTGAGAGCATATTGGTAAAAATTAAGGACTTTACAGGAATGGGGTGCCGATAAAAAGGGCAGTTTTTGTTGGGAGGGTTGTCTCAAGATCAGCTCTCCAAAAACTCGAAAATGTCACTGTGCAGCCCAGATGGACAACTCTGCCCATAACACCCCGAAATATCTTTCAAGCTTAGTGCTAAGGACATGCTATGAAGTCCCAATATCATTGCACACAAGGAATTCCATCTGCAAGGTGCCCGAGAGTTGAGGCTTGGTGGGGGTCTACCAATACCCATTGTACAGCTCTCACAGTGAACAAGGCTAAAACCCACTTTGTCAAACATCAACGAGGGCATATCTTTACCCCTCAGCCAGTGCTGGAGTTGCGGGCAATTTTCAGTACACCTTGAGAGGGAAAGTAGCTGGGATGGTGGCTTTTCCAGCAGGAAAGCCCAGCCAGAAATACCAAATCTCCACCCAAACTTTGCTAAGCATGTTCAAAATGCAAGTAACTGTGGTGTCTCAATAATGAATGGCATCATTTTGTGGAATTCAATCACCTGTAAAGAAGAAAGGTGGGTAGTGGTGCATAGACATGGGGTGGGGTTGCCAGTTCAGAGCACAAATTTTGGTGGGGCAGTAAGACTTACAATGTCACATCACATATAATTTACAATTCACTTCGACAGAAGGTTTTATTTGCTACTAAAGAAGACTTGATAAAAAGGATGGCCTCTGACGACCATTTTTGGATGTGTGGTGAGGTGGTTGCGCAGGCGGCCCACATGGGCCAGGAACCGTTACGATCCAGGGGATACGTTTGGAGGTCATTTTGATATCGTTCGGTGACCAAATTTGGTAGAAATAATGCAGTTATTCAGTGTCTCGTTTGGAATTGCTTCGGTAGCCATATTTGCACTCGTTCAGCATAGATCAAGCTGGCTTGACTTCTCTTCATCTCTGGTGCACTTGCAGTCGCACCGATCATCCTCCTGGTCGGTACACTTCTGGTACACTTGACATCCGTCATATCCTCGGTGCACATATCCTCTCCAATTGCTGGGTGCGCTCGCTGGCTTTCCTCCGGGCATTCTTGCCGCTTCCTCTTCAGGTGCACTTATTAACCTTTCTCCACGTACACTTGTTGACTCTGCTTCACAGTGGGCTAGGTGATCTCTTCCAAGGTACACTCATCGACTAATCTCCAGTTGTGCTTGTTGAATCTTCTGCCGGTGCGCTCATCTAGTATGAGTGCAATGATGATGCTTGCCTTCTCTGCGCTCAGTGGTGCTACCTCCCAGCACTTCCGGTATGGTGGTGCGCTCTTTCATTGACTCTTCTTCGTACGCTTCTTGATTCATCTGTAGGTGCGTTTGCCATCACTTCTCTGGGTACACTTTTCGCAGCTCTCCGAGTACAGTTGTTGATACTTCTCCACGTGCACTTGCCGTTGCTAGCTTTCTCTATCGGTGAATGCATTTCACGGTGCTTCGTTCCTGCACTGCGGGTACGGTAATTGTTCACGGTAGGGGCTGTTGTGATACCAGTACAGTCATCCCCCTCATTAAAGATCGGTGCACCGCCAAAGACTAATCTCATACGGCTTCATGATGTGTGGTATCGGCATTGTAGCTGTGTGACTCGGGATTACCGAGGCTGAGTTGGGATCTCATTCAGGATCCTATTCGGCATTGTAACTCGGGTATGTATATGATTAATTTGGGATTTCTGAATAGTGCCCCGAATAATGCTCTGAGTAGCGCTCAGAATCGTACGTGGTGGAGCCATGCCGCTAGTAATACATCGTGTATCTTCATATCTGCGCTCAATTGTAACTTCGTAGCTTGAAATGAAAGTAAGTGATCTCGAGAAGGGTATAACTTCACGTAACCTCAATATCTTCATATAGGAAAGGAGACTGATTGTCATCCATGACCCGTGATCTATCTCCTGTGATCCATCTCTTGTCAGCCATCTTCGGTCAACCATCTCCTGTCATCCATCTCCGGTCACAGTCCAGTTGGTTCCAAACATTCATTTCCACCATGAGCATAATTGCGCTTATATGTGTCACGGCCCAAGATGACGAGTGAGCAATGGTGTTACCGATGACGAGTGACGGAGGGATTTACATGGGGTACAGAAGATGATAGACATTGTAGATTGTTTGTTTGTAATCATATTGCATTCGGCCGCTAGCGGCCATGGCATATCCCGTACATATTTCCTCCCCGCTTCTTCCATAACATAAAGAAACAAAAGCAAAGTCGCGAGTCCTCTTCCCCAACAACAAAAGAAACCGCCAAAAAAAAAAAAACTTCAACTTTTACACCCCCCCATCACTCGACTCCGCATGATCTGAGTTCTCCGCCTCCTCCACCACTCCGCTAATTCTGCTGACATCTGTAGCTGAAAGAAAATCGAACAATGCCTGCGTACATTTTTCTTCTGCAAAAACAAGAGACATCGGCAAACTAATCTTCAACTTCTTCTTCACTTTCGCAACGCCCTCATACCCCTCATCCCCCCTCTTGCCCGTCACCCAAAGCCGCTTCTGTTCTCGTTTCCATCTCTTAGACCATTTAAACAGGTGATCTCTCGTCTGATATTTGTGCCTACACCACCAGCATTTCATATCTCTTCGTTTTCCAATTCGTCGTAAGTATTTCCCCAAAAGAGCATGTCCTGTATTAAGTTGATAAAACCTAGCCGCAATTGATTTCCGGGATTTCATCACTGCACTATTACCCCCCCTTCTTACCAAATCATACCGGTAACTGTGCTTTGACTTCCTCCCAATCTTGTCTATTTCTTTCACAGTCTCTTCCCACTTCATCTCAGTCAGCCTTCGACTAATGTGGGCAAAAGACACATCATTCAAATGTGGTAACGGATTTTGCGTTTCGGTATAGCGACCGCAATGATTATACGCTGCTTTCGTTGCTTGTACGTCCGCTTCTTCATTGCCTTCCACACCCTTGTGCGCTGGGACCCAATGGTATTCCACCTGGATGTTTATATTGGTCAACTAGCTTTCCCAATTCATCGTCTGTAACGCTAGCACCTGTCCTGCTCCTGGTTTGTCCGATTTTATTCTTTGTAAAGTCGCTTGGGAGTCCGTAAAAATCGTCACTCTCCTCACTTCCTCATTTCTGCTGATCTCGTCCGCAATCTTCACTGCTTCTGACATCGCATACATTTCCGCATCAAATTCTTCTTTTTGTCGACCCAGATGTACGCTCCTCTTGCTCCACCCGCCTTCAACAGCCCACACCACTGCACATCCGGTCCACTCATCTTCTTTCCTCGCCCCATCAGTCCAGAAAACCAAGCCCTCTCTTTCTTTCTTTGCTTCCCCCAGAGCCTGTTCTTCCTCCTGAATTATCAACTGGCCTTTCAGCCTCTTTTTAATTTCCGGCAAGGTGGTTCCCTCATACCTTCTCTTCTCCAAGGGGTAATCCTCCGGGATCAACTCATCAATCCCCTCCACCCTCCTTACCACATTCCCTGCCATTTCTAACCTTTTCCCCCTGCCTGTAGCATCGGGCATTATCATTTGTCTCATTTTATATCGCCGAAGTCGATTATTAAGCTGAGCTTCCGCTGGCCGTAATGCTGCATCATTCATTGGAGCTCTTTGAGGCGTCATCCTAAAGCATCCGGTTACCCTTCTGCCCTGTTCATTCTACACCATCTGTACCTCCTGTGCTCTATCATTTTGTCCTAGCCACCACAATTCAGACCCATACAACACCACCGCCTGAACTGCTGCGACTTGGATTCGTTGACATGCGCCTGGGATTAGTCCCCTATTATTCATTAGGGATCTCACCTTATTCTGCGCTCTTCGGGCCTTTGCCAGTGTTTTCTTCGTATGGTCCTTCAGAGTATGTATATCGTCCAGCCATACTCCCAGCCATCTCGTCGCTTCTTTATTATATCAAACCTGATGACTTCCGACCCTTATCTTTGCCTTCATCTTTGGTTCCTTATTACTTCTCCTTTGAGTAAACACAATCGCTTCCGGTTTTTCATTATCAAATTGGCAAGCGTTTTTCTTCGCCCATTTCTTTGCTCCCGCCGCGCATTGCTCCAGTCTCTGTGTGCATTCCCCCACATCCGCGCCTTCTACCACCCATGCCACATCATCCACAAAAGATATGCCCAAGCTCTCGCATTCTTCTTCTTCTTTATCAACTTTGCCGATCAACCCCGAAAGGTATATGACGAACAGTACCGGCGACACTTGCGACCCCTGCGGAACTCCCGTTGTGGTGGGAAAACGGCTCCCACCACTACAAAGCCAAGCATTTGAGTGGGTACGTGACTGGGCTACGGTTATCGCGGCTCTGCATCACGCCATCGACAAGGTTGAGAAACCTTCGCTTGATGGCATCCGACACCTCACCAATCACGTACCAATCATCATCTCTTCTCTTTCCTTCTTCTCTCTTTTGTTTCTTAGTTCTAGCCAATCAACTATCTCGCTGCGGCTACTCCCTCCCTACGCTCCTCGAAACGAAACCTCCATTTTCGTAGCTTCCTACGGAAGCTGCAGTGCGATCTCCTGATCCGGGATTTCCGCCACAAATTGTGCTCTGACTCGGAGGTCGTTTCGGAAAGCAGAGCACGGGAAAGTAAGCTGGCAGCGAGAGACAGACGACAGCGCGACGATACGGACGTGGATGGAATTGACGCGATGGGACTGGAAAACTGGGCTGCGAGCAGAGACTACACCACAGCGACAATTGAACATGAATCAAGCACGGAGGACCACTAGGCAACCCACAGATTGACGAATAGAAAGCGGGAGAATCGAAGACGAGGATACTGGAATCGCGATCAGAGACGCGTTGATTTGACTCCTACTGAGGTTGGAGCCACCATCAGCAACATCACCACAACCCTACGCCAACGTACACGACAAGCGGGCTTTGAAGCATGGAGATCTCACGGCTACTCGTTGAGGCCATCTCGGCTGCCAGCACACAGCGGAATCAGATGCCACTTCCGTATAGTCCAGGCGCGCCTACCTTTCGTGGCTCTGACGTGACGACGTTCCTCCACAAGTACGAGAGCCTCGCCGCCTTCACCCGTACTGACCCCTCTAGCCCCGATGCCGTTACGATGTTCCCGTACTACTGTGTGGAAGGCTCCGATGTTCGAGACACGGTTGTCATGATGCGCGGATACGTGGAACGAGATTGGGCTGTACTCAGGACGGAGATGTTGGGCGTGTTTCGGAATACCGACAGTCAGGCTGATTCGTTCGTCTATACGCGTCAGTATCTCGAGCAACTCTGTGCGACCTTGAGAGACAGCCATAGAGTTCGTGACCGTGCAAAATTCGGAGGTCGAGACGATATGGAGACCCTAAAGTCTTTCCTTCGCACGTACGACCACATCAGTAGAGTAGTCACCGAGCGCGGCATGATGGTCGAGTATGAGAGGACTGAGATGTTGCTGCATGCGCTTCCCACGCGACTCTGGAGGAAGGCGATCTCTAAGCTTGGTCTCAACCCGCTCGAACCGTGGACATTCGAATACGGCAAGCTCAAGGGCTGGATCGCTGCGAGAATCGGAGCTGCGGAAGCCTTGACAATGTTCGATTTTCTTGCTTCTGCCGCTCCGCCCCTGACAACTTTCCCGGCTCTCGCAATATCTCCCGATCTCCCAATATCTCCGGCTTCCACTGCATCTCCGACTTCGATAGCTTATCCCGCGGCCCTGGCTCCAACGGCTTTGACCTCTTCCACGGCTCCCACAAGTACTTCGGCTTCCCCTGTTTCTTCGGCTCCCTCTGTTTCTTCGACTCCGGCAATTCCCAAGACTCACACGACTTCTCCGGCTTCCACGACTTCCCCTGCTTCTGCCCTGACTTCTCCGGCTCCCTTCGCTCCCGCAGCTGCCGAGACTACCACGACAATTCCCATGGCAGCTAAGGTTCCCTCGACCACGGCGATAATTACTACACTCCCTTCGGCTCCTTCTCCCGCGGCTAGACAAGGTACCATCCGTGCTGGACCGACTGTACGACTGGGAATAATCCGTGTTGAGCCACCTCGAGGCCCGCCAGTCCGTCGACACCGTTTTGTACAGCTCAAGCACCGTCAGGAGTCTGCTCTGCCGAACCGTCAAGTGCCCGACGAGCAGCACCGTCCACAGCCCACCTCGCTGTTCAATCAGAAGCCCGCCCCACCGCCGTCATATCAATATCAAGATCCAGTACAGCCACCACAACAACGAGATGTTCCCCCATGCCATTACTGCAACGGTCCGCATCACCTCCGGAACTATGTCGATTTGCGTACCAACCTGGAGGATGGTGTTGTAAGTATCAATAACCGTGATAGACTTGTGCTTGGGCGAGCGGGACAGGAGATACCAATGGCACCGGCTGCCCGCGGTGACCGCACGATGAGGGACTATGCACGTGCAGGGTGTCCAGTTCTTTCGACACCACCACCACCCCCCCCGCCATCACCATCACCAGCTCGCTCGAACTCACCACCGCCGCCACCGCCATCAGCCCGCTCGTCCCCACCACCACCACCCCCAGCACGCCCAGTCTCACCAGCCCCGTCTCCTGCTCAACCGACACCTACCTCCACACCGCTGCTATCACTGGAACAATTGACACAGCTGCTGCGGGAGGTCATGGAGCATTTCGCACGATCTCGGCAAGTCAAAGTCGACGTGCAACCCCTTCCGAGATACACTGCCCGCCCACCGCTCGCCGTACGCCTGGAACGAATGCTGGAGCTGTCACGCTCTGAACGCCTTCTACTCGGTAGAGCATAGGCTTGCTGACGGCGAGCGGAGACGGGAACGCAGAGTGTGCTTCACACCAAGGGCCAGGGAGGGGAAATTTCATTTATTTTCACCACCACTGGATAGTAGCGCACTCGGAGGAGAAAGGCAGCACTCGGAACGCGGAGGTGAACTTGGAGGCTGGGGATGCACTAGGAGGAGAGAAGTGGACTTGGAGGAGAGAAGTGGACTCGGAGGAGACGTGGACTGGGAAGAGAGAAGCACACTTGGTTGACACGGGAGCGATGCGCACTTGACGAGGGTGCATCCGGAGGATACGGAGGTCAAGCGGACTTGACAGGTACGGAGGATAAGGCTGGAAGAGTGAGCACGGTCTCGTTAAACCGGGACGATATAGCGGCTGCGGAGGAGAATTGTGAGCACCGTCTCGTGAAACCGGGACGAAACCGCTGGAGGATTGTGAGCACCGTCTCGTTAAACCGGGACGAAGGTATGGGCACGGAGGACACGGGATAGTGAGCACCGTCTCGTTAAACCGGGACGAGATGGCTGGAGCAGAGAATACGGGGTGGATGCCGCAGTGGAGGATTGTGAGCACCGTCTCTTTAAACCGGGACGAAGGACAATCAGCACCGACTGCAAATGGGACAGAATATGAGTGGAGGAGACTTCGGTGGAAGGTTGGATACAGTGGGTTTTTGGGGCGGGTTTTCGTTTGTATTGTCGTTTCTTTGTCGTTTCTCGTTCCTTTGTCGTTTCTCGTTCCTTTCTTGTTGCTTGTTTCGTTTGCCGGTTGGGGTTTGCTTTCGGAGATGACGGTAAGGACGAGGAGGAGGATGGCGGAAGAGGAGTACCGCGTGCTTCCCACCAGGTGGCTGGGGAGGAGTTGTGGTGGGAAAACGGCTCCCACCACTACAAAGCCAAGCATTTGAGTGGGTACGTGACTGGGCTAGGGTTATCGCGGCTCTGCATCACGCCATCGACAAGGTTGAAAAACCTTCGCTCGATGGCATCCGACACCTCACCAATCACGTACCAATCATCATCTCTTCTCTTTCCTTCTTTTCTCTTTTGTTTCTTTGTTCTAGCCAATCAACTATCTCGCTGCGGCTACTCCCTCCCTACGCTCGTCGAAACGAAACCTCCATTTTCGTAGCTTCCTACGGAAGCTGCAGTGCGATCTCTTGATCCGGGATTTCCGCCACACCGTTTCCACCTCCATACTCTCACCTTCCTTCCCGTCCATCGACATAATCACTTTTCTTTCTTCCATACAATTTTCCACCCATCTCACCAGATCGGCTTCCAATCCCGTTTCTACCATCTTCTTTCTCAAATTCCCTTTTGCCACGTGTGGAAAAGCTCCTTTGACATCCATCAACAGCACTGCCGCAGTATTCCCCCTCCCCCACGCCTTTTCCACTCTCTTCATCAACCTTCCAACTGCATCTATTGCTGACCTTCATTTTCTGCATACAAACTGCCCGTCGTGAAGTACCTGCTTTCGCTCACACTCATCCGCTATTGCATTAGCTGCTACCTTCTCAACCACCTTTTCCAGACAATTCAACAATGTAATCACCTTGGATGCCTTGGGGACTCCGTAATCTGGCGTATTCGGTTTCGATATGACCACCCCCTACGCTTCCTTCCAAACTCGTGCGTGTATTCCTAATCTACAACTCGTTTTGACGATTGCAATTTTTCTCGGAGCATCCCACTCCCAGAATAATCATATCGCCTTACAGCCCAGTCTATCTGGACCGGGAGCCTTTTTTACCGATTAATCGAACACCGCCCTTTGGATATCTTTATCAGTAATCCTCATCCACATTTCTCCACCCTCTGCTTTGGCGTATCTCTCCACACCCTTCAGAGGTTTCAGAAATGCTTCCTCTTTAATTAATTCCACCTTTCGATCCCAGGATTCCGCCACCTCTCCTGTTCTTGATCTCAAGGTTTTCGGCGTGTGTTGGCCTCCCGGCTTCGTATACCTCAGTGCCTGCCAAACTTGATCTTTCGTAGCAGAATGCAAACACTCCTGCCACATCTTAGTTTTCGATTGTCAAATAATTCTACAATTCAGGTTGCCCCGCTGCTTCTTCACCTGTTGTTGCGTCGCTTCCCCTCTCGTTCTAGCTCTCTTTACAGAGCCCAGAATCTTTCCATTTTCCGCGATCTCTTGATTCCACCACCTCTTCGATCTCATGCAAACTTTTATCTTCTCGCAGCACCTATTGAGATGATTAACAAAAATTTCCTGTATCCACTCAGCTTCCTTTTGTAATTCATCTCCGCTGCTATTCTCATCCAGAACGGGTCTCAACAGGCTCTTTTCCTCCCACTGTTTTTGTGCTTTTTCATAATTTTTGTTTTCCTTCTTTAGCCCGTCAATATCCCATCCTGTAATCTTTCTTGATACTTTAGCTCGTTCCCCTTCGTCCCATCTTAACTGGGCACGCACCACCGCGTGATCCGAAGTAGTCGCTAAATCCGTAGAAATCTCTAATCCATTGGCCAGCTCGTGGTTTGTAATAAAGAAATCTATAAGTGAAGTCGAAACCGCACCATTTCTATTTGTAATATGGGTTACTTCCCCATCTGTAACAACCATTAATCCATACGTATCCATAAGATTCGTAAGAAAAATGTCATCTCTTCTCGTTGGGCATTATGGATCCCATCTATCACTGTGAGCATTCCAATCTCCTCCAAAGAGAATCTTTCTTGCCCTCATAATCTCATTCCATCTTGCAGTCTGTGCTGGTCGGCCTTGACTTCTCACCCCCTCCACTTGTCTCAGCTGATCGTACACCTTGACCAATCTCATTTTTCTCCCCAAAGGGTATTCAACATCAAACAACTGGACATCTCCTTCTCCCCCCATCTTCACTTCCGAAAACTCCAGGTGAGTATCTCTTTTTATCGCTGTCATTGTTCTTCCCCCTCTGACTACCCTATATCCTGGGTGACTGATGTAATATCCCTCCCTTTCCACTACCGGTTCTTGTAACATTACCACATCAGGCCCCCAAACAACTCCTTCTTCCAACGCAATCATTGTCGCCTCATACCCCCTTCCACAGTTATGCATTACGCACTTCACCATGACTTCATGGGGGTTTCCACGGTCCCTGGGTTAGAGCTTTGCTCGGCTGGTACCTGTGTCGAAACAACTTGAATTTCAGGCTCCTTAACTGTCTGTTCCGCTTCCGGTACTTTCTTTTCGGCCTCTGCTGTTGATGGTCTCCCATCCTCAACCTGATCCCGCTTCTTCTGGTGATCTGTGGTCACATTTCGGTGTTCCCCCTCCCTCTCCCTCCAGGTTCGCCGTTCTTCTCTTGCTGTTTTAACCTCCTCTTGTTTCTTAACACAAACATTGGCCTTCGCTATATGATTCCCTTTGCAGTTGACACACTTGTCCACATTATGCGTACAATTCTGTCCTGCATTCGCCTTGCAACCTACTACATTGCACTGATGGTCCTCTGTCAAATGCTGCCCCGCACACAACATGCAAGCTGGCATCTTCAAAGCTCCACATTTCCCCTTAACATGTCCCCATCTGCTGCAAACTCCGCAGAAAGAATCCGGTCCGGCAGTCATTAACCTTTCCACATCCTACATCACTCCTGCCGCCCTCAATCCTCTCTTCAAAACTTTTTCGGCCATTGTCCTTCCTTTGACCGCAAATACGACCGTCGATGCCTTCTTCCCCTCTCCATTCTTCTTTTGCACATCATTCGGTCCTCCAATCCGGCTGAGTGCGAGGGGCAACACCACTCCCTCATTCTCAGACAGCAGCTCCTATCTCGACTTCTCCAAACCTCCCCCTGTTTTCTTCCCCAAATATCTGTCAAAGTTGACACCATGCATTTTCACTCTCTCCCAGATCTCACTCTTCTCGATGGCCACAATTCCTGCATCCACCTTTCTCGCCGCTTTGATCATGATTTCCCTGTACCTTATCAGCGTATCGGCCGTTGCTCCAGGGGTCGTAATTGTTGAGAAGCATCCCCGGGTGTTCTTCGTTACTTGCTGAATACAAACAAAATGTGCGACCTTAGCCTCGAAAAGTGCTCTATTCACTTCCGATGAAATGTCCAAATCCTTCTTCTGAGATAGTGGAAGCCCATTATCCCTCTTAAAGGTAACTCTTCTCTTCTCCATCGAATTCTGTCCTGGGGGGACCGGCTTCATCTCCTCCTTCTTCTGCCTCCTCTTTACCTCCTGAAACCCATCCCCTTTCTTCATATTTTCACCCTGACGTTGTTGTTGCTGTGCTTGTCCGGGTTGTTTCTTTGTCGGCGCTGGTGCTGCTGCTCTCTGCGCCCATGTATCCTTTTTCCTCTCCTCTGGATTCTTGACCTCCCCTGCCTTAGGTCCCTTTGGTACCGCCTTCACCTCCGGTTTTTTCACCTCCTTCTTCCTTTGTTCTGGTACTTTTGGCACCACCGGTTTTTTCTTCAAAATTGTAACCTGCCCTACCTCCAGGCGCAGAAACTCTTTTCTAACTCCTCCAGGCGGAATAACCGGAGCATGCTTAGACTGATCCAGCTCCTGTTCCTCCACCTCCATCTGTTGCAAAACCATTTCAACTTTCTTGTTTTCCTCCCTCGAAAAGGTCGCTCCAGGCTCAAACTCAATATCGCTCATGCTCTGATTCTCCAGGGGAGCCACCTGCTTCCCCCCTCGAACCTCTTCTCTGTTCCTCTCTTCTTCAGCCATATCTTCGAACCTCTCCACCACTCTGGCCGTTAGCTGATCCATCATCTTTTGCATGCACCCCTTTAGTGCATTTTCAATCATCTTAGCCATATTCACTGGCGCTATCTTGGCCAATTTTCTTTCGATCTTCTCCAACCTCTGGTCAAGCTTATCCGCCCTAACTTCCCCATACTCCCTACTCAGCTCAACCTCGGTCAAAATCTTTTCCGACTTTCTCTTAATAGCCTCATCCCCCGCATCCGTATGGTTCTGCCTGGCCGCAACCTGTTCCGCCTGCTTCCCACACCACTCTGCGTAGCTATTGTCGTGCCTCTCCTTGGCCAGCATCCATTCCCTCAGTCCATTAGTGTTCCGAAGATACTCACCAATAAACTCCTCAAGACTACCTGGCCCCTTCCCATTGGTAGATTCCTCTGCAGGTTTAGCCAAATCAGCCTCGAGCTTCCTCCTGCTAGGTGTCTGCGGCATATTTGGGTTTGGTCGTTTGGGCGTTACCGGCCTCTTCACTGCCTTCCCCTTATTGCGCATTTTTCCTTTCTTCGTTGGCGTCATGTAGGGTTCCTCCTCCCTCCCCGCCACCTCTGTCATGTTCTCATCCTCGCTGTCGCTGATTTCGAATTTCCTCGGAATGGGTGTGTAGACTTTCCTGGTCTCTTTCATTCGCCCCTCTTTTGCATCCGTGTGTTGACTGATATTTTCCTCCGACTGAATATAACTTTGCGCAATAATTCCAGCACTTGCCCTGGGAACTGAAAAAGGGTCCTCAGGAATAGCGCTCAGTGGGAAAGCCCTCAGACTCCCCAGTACTTCGTAGACTGTGAGTTCCCTGGAAAAGAGATATCATCTCCGCCATAATCCGTAGTAGGTGGTGGCGACAAAAGCCTTGACGACTCTTGGCTGTCCAGACTACTACTTCTCTGTCTTCCGCTCCTCGAGGACGGAATCATATAAATCCTGGGTTGCTCATACACCAGGTTCCCTTTTTCATCCACGCTGCTTCCTCCATGCACCGTAGACACTGCCTGGCTGTCATGCCCTACCTCCCTCGCTTCTTGGTTGTGCATTCTCACCGCCTCATTGTAGATTTCCCTGGGTAAGACCACCAGTCCTCCCATCATATCATCTGCACCCTCCCTAGCAATCTCGGAGGTTGTTGCTGTTCCGTCCAGGTCGTGTGCTCCTCTTCCCATCTGTTCGAGTTGTGCTCCCTCTCCGCTGGAGGAGGTCGCTTGCGTGTGAACTGCCCTGCTGGGCTTGGCCATAGCTTTGTCCATCCTTTCCTTAGCCCTCTGGAAAGTACTGGTCTTCTTTGCTGCTCCGAAGAGGCTCATCTTTGTCTGCTTCTAAGCGGTTGAAATTTGTTCAACTGAAAACCGAAGCAAAGATTTTCTCGCGATATCAAACTTGATTGGATAAAATCGGTCTTGGCAAAACTAAAAGGTGGTGTGGTGTGTTGTTGGAGGTGTAGACATTGTAGATGCAGAGGTGTTGCAGATAATGGAGGCAGGATTATTTCCTATGCTAAGGGAGTGGTCTGATGTGTTGTGACATGGAGTGATGTGGTGTGGTTGTGTTGATAAGGATTATGTTTGTGGTGTGTAGGATCATGGTTGAGGATTCAAGTGATACAACAAAGCATAGAAGGTGATTCAGGGGCAATGAGTGAACTCTATATAAAGAGAGGTTGTTAGGCATTAGAGTACTTCATTTTCTTCTTTGTTTACTTGTTCCCTTGTTAGTAAAGCACCGGGAAAAATGCCCATGCGCGACGCGCAGCTCATAGAGAAGCTGTTTTTGGGACGGTAATCCATAGCATAATTGACACGTGGCACTATCCCTTTGCCGGTAACCGGGTTTGGGCCCATAGATGGGCTCGCTTTTAAAATACACATCACACAACCACAATCCAGTCAAATGCCCCCAGAATAAATAAAAATACTCCACATATGGTGAAATTCGTAAAAACAATTTTGTTTGGGTGTGCAACACAAAGCCTCATTGCAGTCCTCACACTTTATGCTGGTTTTCATGGCTTCTCCACTACCACCCTGACTTCTTCTCCACCTGCAGTGGATACAATCTACTCTACTCTTGGTGCAAAGTGGGGAATACATTCCGGGTTCCTTTCGGCAGAGGGGAAGGGGGCTGTGCTTAGTATCTAGCCTGGTTGGCAGTGGGGGCCAGGCAGAATGTGTGGCAGGAGCCGACTTTTACACCTTTGGGAATAGTCACGTTTCTGGGGTCATGAGATATCACTCGATGATGATGTCAGGTGGCTGTTGCATATATGGTTTATCTCCCTGGCGTATGGCTTCAGTTGGGCTGATGCATATTCTCTCTAAGATAATGGTTATTCCATAACTCAGCTGGAGATGCCAGACTCAGCTGGAGATACCAGACTCAGCTGGAGATGCCAGGTGAGTGCGTATGCATGTGTACAAGACATACAAGAAATACTCCGAATACCACATATACTAGTTCATGAATGTACCTGTACTTTAGAATCCAAGCTCCTAGCAATCAGTACATTTCAACTGGTTATGAGCCCGGTGATTGCTACTATCTAAAAATCTCACGACCTTTCCTACAATCAGTTTCACAATCTCCAAAAGTGCCTCACGAACCCTAAACCTTCTCGCCATGGCAACAGACGGATAAACAGCACAAAACTCAACACCATCAGGAGCTATCTCCACCATCTCACAATGACTTCCTCCGAACCCACATTCAACAAGACCAGTTGGGGTGACATCCATAAGCTCACTCACATCATCTATGACGAATGGACAGAGGACATAATACTCATCCTGTCAGCCAAGAGAGCATACGCAATCGTCACCAGAGAGGATCCTGAATTGCAGCCACTTGATTTCGACCATAATGACAACTATGATGATTGGAAGGCTAAGGAAGCTGAGGTTGCATCTATGATCAGACTTTCCTGTTCCCCCGAAGTACGGCGCATTGTCAAAGGTTTCTGACAATCTCACGAAATGAGGAACACACAAGAAACGAGTTTGGACACCACCGGATCTTATATCAGCGGACAATACATCCTTCGCCTGTTCTGTGCTTGCCGACCTAAGGAGGACAAACTAAGAAATACATACTTTACCAAGCTCAGTAATTACTGCATACAACTTGACCATACCGACGATGTAGTCAGCGATCGAGACTTCCGCACGCAAATATTCTCATCCCTCCCATCTCGGGATGCGATAATATCAATAGTTCTAAAGCATAGATGGCCCTTACCTACAGCCAAAGAAGCCATGCATGACCTCTTAGAACAACAAACTACAGCCACCCTGTTACGGGAGTATTTTAAATCCCAATAATCAATACAACATTTATTAGACTAAATACAGCCACCTATCTGATTCTCTGTCTGTCTTCATCTTATCCTAAGACTCAACCTCTTGATCGTCTTCAAGAGTACCCACGACCCTGGTTGCTGGTTCCACTGCTCCAGCCGCAAGTCGTGCTTAGTCGATACGACGTCACAGCCCGTCTCCAATATAGACTAAGATCAAATCTCCCGGTCTAACAGCCACTCCTCGGAAAATTCCTCGTAAGGGAACGCGCCGATGTTGGGATATCTCAGCACTAGGTAATCGATATTCTCGAGTTGACAGAAACGAAAAACCACAGCATAATTGTCGGTTAAATTGTACTCGGCCAATTTGAAAAACAAGATGCCAAAACTCTTGACAACCTTCTGCAGTGCATACTCAGTTTGTGTAAATTGATGTCCAGGTATAAATAGCCCAATCAGGAGTATGTATAAGGGAAGTAATTTTGAATAGATAGAATTCTGGATAATATTTTAAGGTGTTCTTCACTGGTAATGTCTGCCTGTGGATTGCTGCTAGAGCTTGGTTCTTTTCATGGTCAGGGACAATGTGAGCTTTTTATACTCCAATCTTCAGTTCAAGTTTGATTTCGGTTTTCCGTCATGACACCATTCTTGCTTGATAGCTTATCATCACGAATTCCCCTTGGTAATCATGTTCAGGTATGAGACGTTTGAAGACGTTACATCCCCTATCGGGCCATCCTCATGATCATGATATCAAACTCAAATAATGACAGCTTATAACCTGGTGTTCGACATCTTGCATCCCATTCGTTCAGTAGCTAGAACATCTGACGACCTTTGTCTTATCAGTGCTTATTGCAATATAATATTAATAGCTCTTCACTATTAATTGCCTCACCATTAATTTGGCTATTCGGCATTGTGTCAGAGATTTAATCGGCGACCAACCGATACTCCGCTAGCGTAGATAATTACACCTCAACCTCGTATTCTCACCAAGTATGACGTTGCAATCCATACGGTCTTAACTCAATAAGCCGGTTTGCTTCTGGCCTCATATCTTCAGCCAATGTGATTAATCCCTCAGACACTGCATGCTTAGGTCTCGACCTTCTGTAGACCGGGGATTGCCGCAAGTGCTCTCACCGCTTAGCGCAGGAGCTTCTTGATCCCTCGTACTCGCATATTGCAATAACATCTTCTGTACACGTAGGTCTGTGTAATCGCAACCTAACTATGTGTTGTCCCGCTAGATAAGGTTTAATAGGTGTGGCTAATAATTATGCGCACTGCTGAAGGTTTTTCACTTTCCAGTAATGGCGCCATAATTGCATTATCATGTTTGAATGCGCTAGTGCGGCCATAGCCCTCACTAATTGATCGACACATGGCTCAAGTGTAATCCCGATAAGGATCACTTGACCGACAAACATGTTCACATATTCGCAGGAAGGTGTATTCTATATGAGCATCGTAAAAGATTTGTCACATGTACCTGCTTAGTTCAAACATGTATCATTACTGCTGCTAAAGGAGAACCCCTAACACACCCTTACCAAAGAACTTGGAGATACATCCAGGTGGGCTGCTCTTTTCACTCAATGTGGCGGATACTGTGGCCAAGACCGAGGCCGTGGGCATGGTGGATGTGGTGGATACATAGGACGCAGTGGACACAGTGGACACAGTGGACACAGTGGACGCAGTGGAAGCAGTGGAAGCAGTGGAACCGGAGACAGCCACAAAAGTAAGTGCACCTATTGCAACATTGACAGCCATATTACAGATGGATGCAGGAACCGGAAACGCGCTCAGGAGGGTCAAAACAAAAGAGGAAATGACGACCGCATTTGCTTCCAGTGTGGGCTCCCAGGCCATCTCAAAGTCGATTGCATCTTCTACAAACATATAAAGGAGTGGTGGAAAGTGAAGAAAGCCACCTCTACAGCCGCCCTTGCGACGACTGGAGACAGCGATTCCTTCTGACTAACTGGCTCAGCTCTTGCTGCCGCAACTCCGAAGTGCGTCATGGATCCGGGCGCATTCCCAACATATGTGCAATAACCGTGCCAGCTTCTCAACCTTCAAAAAGCCCTCAATTCCTATAGTAATCGAACTTAGAGACAACATTTCAGTCACTGCCACGTATTATGGTTTGGACAATGTTATAGAAGGCTATCAGATCAAAGCCCTCTGTACTCCTCCTTTTCAACTTTCCCTTCTATTGATCAACCAGTTGGATTTGGGAGGGCAAACAACTATATATCAGGACAGAAAATGCTCCATAACTTCGCCATCTTCCTGCACTCTCGCCGGACAACTAATTAATTGCATATATATGACAGTTCCCGCAACCGCACTCCAATCATCGACTACCGAGAATGAACAATAGGGAAAGAGAGACAGCTCACCGGCAATCGAGCATACAATCGAGCCTACAATCGATCCTACAATCGATCCTACAATCAAGCCTACAATCCAGCCTACAATCGAGCCTTCAATCGAGCCTACAATCGAGCCTACAATCGAGCCTACAATCGAGCCTACAATCGAGCCTACAATCCCATCATCAAGAGCACCTATCACAGCCAAAAGTAAGTCCACTCGAAAGTCTCTTACAATCTCAGAGTCAAGAATTTGGCACCGATGACTAGCTCATATGAATTCTATTGCCTTGAAGTCTCTAGTCAAGGGATATACAAATGATGACTCTATGTGCACAGGCTGCATCCAGGCCAAGCACAAACAAGAGTTCGTCAAAGTGCCAGTCAAGCGCGCTATGAAGCTCTTTGAACTTGTACACTCAGATGTGTGTGGTCTCTTCTCTACACTGACCTTGGGAGACAATTGATGCTATATACTATTCATCGACGACTACAGGATGTACCCATCTGTACGGCTGCTCCCAAATACGAACACCAACACCTGCACCTCTGCCTACAACTCATTTGAGGCCAGAGTAGACTCAACGGGACACGAGATCAAGCCATACCGGTGCGATAATGGATGGGGTGATTATTACAATAAGACTTTCCGATATGACCTAACGTCCTATGGTACTAAACGCGAGCTATGACCTTATTACGCCCACCATAAGAACCGTGTTGCTGAAGGAATGATTCCCACAATCACTGAAAAGGGCCGGGCAATGATGATTGACTTTCAGGCTCTCATTCAGGTCTGGGGAGAAGCAGTGAATACTGCGGTCGAGCTCCATCAAAGATCACCGAATGAAGACAAAGCAATGACGGTGATGGCTATAAAGCACCATACGAAACATCATACGAGATGCTGCATGGATTTGGCAAACCGACGCACCATGCTGACGGCAACGAAATACGTCATCAATCCTCACTCCACAATCTACGTCGATTTGGATGCTATGCCAGTAGACTCATTCCCGAAGATAAATGCCGCCAGGGCATGCTCGGCCCAAGGTCGATCCCCTGCATGATAGTAGGCCACACACACCACTCAAAGATCTTGTGGAGGATATGGGATACCAAATTCCAGAAGGTGAAAGTCCAATCAGAAGTCGTGTTCCACAAAGAACGAAATGCACACCTGTCGTCTCAGCATGAAAGCAATGAGATCGACATACCTGGATTACCAGAAGATGAGGAATATGTCGAAGAAACAGATACCGGAGATGAGCCTCTCTCATATTGTCAACCTACGCAGATAGGTAAGCGATCTATATCTCAAATGCATGATGCTCCGGATGTGGAAGCAGAAAACACCCACAGCCGGTGCCTGCGCTGAAATGATCAGACTGCCCAGCGTTCAGCAGCAAATGCAGAAAATGTCCACAGCCAGCACCTCCGCCAAGAAGACCAGACTGTCCAGGGTGAGGCAGCAAATGCAGAGAGCATCACCCACAGCTGGCTCCTCCGCAGAGAGGATTAGACTGCCCGGCACTCGGCAGCTGCAACCAACAATTCATGCCATGTACCGCAAGCAGCTCCAGCCCCGACGGTAGGGAGTCGTGTCACAAGAAGTCAAGGTAAAGCGTCCGCAGAAGCATTAACGGCATCCGCAGAAGATTCATACACCTATACGGAAGCTATGGAAAGCCCTCAACAAGATCACTGGAAAAGAGTCATGGAGGAAGAAAGCACATCGATCGAGCTCAATAACACCTTCTCCGCTGTCAACTCCCAGGAAGCACAGCAACTGCGAGTCAAGCCAATGGGCTCCAAGTGGGTTTATAAGACTAAACACAATCCTGATGGGTCCACATGGTACAAAGTATGGGTAGTCATAAAAGCTTATGAGTAAACGGATTTCGGTGAGACATATTCCCCTGTTGGGAAGCTAACTATGTTTTTGTATCTCATCTATCTCATTGGAAGATATGGATGGAATATGGACCGCTTGGATATAATTACCGCCTTCCTAAATCCTGATATCGACAATGATGATATCTATATGACTCTAACAGAAGGTTGGCCAGAAGGTCTCAATGCCCCCAAAATTATCATCAGACTCAGAAAAGCTCTCTATGGTCCTAAACAAGCTCCACGGTTATGGCACGACAATATCAATGCCTCTCTACTCTCTCTTGGGTTCACTCAATCCCTTGCCAATCCCAATCCCTATCTTCAGAGTGACGGCATTCTAATACTTGTGTATGTCCATGATATCTCCATGTCATACCCAAAGGCCATGACGAAAGCTGCAATCGAAGTCAATGCGAAACTCTCTGAACAATTCAAGATCACACAGCTCGGTCCAGCACGCCAATTCCTAGGCATTGTGATGCACCACAATGGTACCAGGGTCAGTCTCAGACAGAAAACCTATATCGCCACTATCCTCAGACGATTCGGCTTGGAGCATACTCACAGTGTCTCGATGCCCATGGATTCCAATATACAATTGGACTTGGTCGAGGATTGGGGGGAGAAGGAATTGGAAGATATCACAGACTATCAAACAGTCATGGGATCACTAATGTACACAGCACTTGCAACTCGGCCAGATATCTCATATGCGGTTGCTGCTCTTTCTCGTTACAATGCGCGGCCATTCACCAGCCATATGACCACTGCGCAGAGAGTCCTTCAGTATCTCAAATCTAAAGTGCATTGTTGATAACAATTTGATGGCATCGGCATCGGCATCAACATCGGCATCAACATTGGTATCAACATCAGCCACAACATCGGCATTGACCTCGGCAATAGACTTGTAGGGTACTCAGATTACCATTGGGCCAATGAGAGTGCAGACCACACATCCCATGGAGGCCATGTGTTTCTCGCCAGCAATAGAGCTATCTCGTGGCAGCCTCGAAAGCAAAGTCTCATCATCATGTGAACTATCGAGGCCGAGTTCATCGCCTGTTTAGCGGCCTCTAGAGAAGCAAACTGGTTACTTCAACTACATAAAGACATTCACGGCAAAGACTTACCACCGCTGCCAATCGACTGCGACAATCAAGGTGCTCTCACCCCTATCACTACGGGAATAATCAAAGTTCAAACTGAACACATCAAGGTTTGCTATCACAACAGTCGCGATCTGCATAGACGACTAATAGTCAACTATTCCTACATAAACACAAACGAAAATGTGGCAGATATACTCATGAAAGCACTTACTAAAGATAAGCATATGAAGTTCACGAAAGCAATGGGTCTATGGTAATTGGAGATCGATTGGAGATCGAATTCAGGTTGTCTTACCTTTTTACGGATTTCTTTGTTTATATGGATGGCCATCCTCAGGCTGTGGTAGTACTCTTTCCCTGCTCACTTGTCACGCAGGGTTTCAAGGAGGCTACTATGGGAATTACAATTTGTTTGGTTGTTTGTTTCCTTGCTCCACAGAGCGTAGCAAGAGGGGGAAGTGTTGCATATATGGTTCATCTCCCTGGGGTATGGCTTGAGTTGGGCTGATGCATAATCTCTCTAAGATGATGGTCATTCCATAACTCAGCTGGAGATGTCAGGCTCAGCTGGAGATGCCAGCTGAGTGTGCATGCATGCATACAAGACAATCAAGACATACTCTGAATACTGCATATATAACTTCATGAATGTACCTGTTCTTTAGAATACAAGCTTCTAGCAATCAGTACATTTCAACAGTGGCGATGGCATAAGATTCATCAATTATAAGCCAGTACTATCGCCACACCAATGACCACCAGGCACATATCCCTCGACTACATTATCACCACCCACCCTCGAGTGTTGTCATAAGTTGTAATGGTGTGTTAATACAACGTAAACACCCATCGGTATATTCTCGATGGATGAACATAATGAATGACGCCAGCCATCATCACCTCTATATAAAGTCACTCTCAATTGCCATTGGTTATGGCTAGTAGGATAAGGACACTTGAGCACAATACGAGAGAAGGCTGTTGAATTGTACAATGAGGAAGATGGTCTGGAAGTCAACAGTCCGATGGATACCAATCAGTCTGGAGATATATATCTGAAGGATTGTGTTGGTCCAAAACGACTGGAGGATTGAAAGGATACTATTTGCTCTGAGGAAGTTCAGACCAACTGGTCATCAGAACTGAGGGATTGGGGGATGAAAGGATGGTAGTAATTTATCTAGAGAAAATGGTTGTTAGAATTGGTTATAGGGGAGCTTAATCCCAATAATCGATACAACATTTATTGAATTAAGTACAACCGCCTATCTAATTCACTCTTTCTCTCCTCATCTCATCCTGAGACTCAACCTCTTGAAACCTTCTTGCAAGAGCATCCAAATCAAACCGGTGCCAAAACTCGTCTCCAATATACAAGAAGACTAAGCATCCCCGTCAAACAACCACTTTACGGAAAACTCCTCGTATGGTAGTGCGCTGGTATTGCGATATCTCAACACCTCGTAGTCGATATTCTTGAGTTCGCAGAAATGATATACTACACAGTAGGTGTGGGTTAATGGCAGCTAGGCTAATTTGAAAAGTAGATAACTGAAGACTTGGCAACTCATTGCAGTGCGTACTCTTGTTGATTCAGTTGATGTCCAGGCATAGGTGGCCCAGTCTCATGTGTATAATAGAGAAGTAATGGATTGTAATAGATAGAATTATTAATAATATTTTAACATCATCTTCAGCGTTCTGATTGTTGACTGTGGATGTCTGCTTGAGCTCCTGCTTCTCATTGCCAGAGCAATGCCATCTCGTTATAGTTGTCTTTGAGGGTTTGTACACCCATACTTCGACATTATGACTACTGTGCTCAAGATAGCGTTATCGCGGTCAGGCCATGGCCCGAGACCTTTCTCTTTGGCTGGGGAGTACCCTGATAACTCTTATTACCCTTGGCAATAAGTCGGATATTCCACATACTCGCAAATTGACTATCGACTCCTGTGTCTGTAAGACATGTCCCGCCAGTATCAGGAAAATTAATGTGGTTGAAAACTATGCGCAGGGCCGATACCAAGTATTTCCGCTAAGGCAACATAGCTGAATGATTTTGAGTGAATCCGCTATGCAACAGTAGTGCGTATTCAATTGACACCCAATTCTTATGTATCCCCGCTAAAGGACATACGACTGGCCTTCTTGCGATGTCATGAAAAGGTATTATGCATATCACGTGACTAGACCGAGAGTAACTCCGTGACATGTATTCACATACCCATCGCAAGTACCATTAGCACTGTTAAGGGAAAACCCCTAACAGAATTAGCAGTTAGAGTGCAGAAGAAGGAGGTATAAAGACCTCCCAATTCTCCGCTGGTATACAGGGCAACCTTCTCATGATGGAGAACAAGCCTTAACAATATATTAAGATTGGAAAACTATTCTATATTTATTCTACTGTGATACTTTCTGAACCTGAGTGAAGCTTCGATATGAACCCGCTATTTGTCCTTGTATAAGTCCACCATCAAGTCCTATTGCAAGACAAGATAAGGGGATACTTAGAAGGGATACTTCTAGTTGAGTGTATCTTGGAGTCAATTTCTCCCGTGTGACACCGAGCGAGTCAATTTTTGTGAAGCCTGAACGCGAGAGGGACTTTTCATTGTTGATGGACTTCCAGCTTGCAGAAGTTCATTCACAATGGAGAGATGGAAGTCAAAGTGCTCCACAGTGGACTCTTTGTATGCTGGAAGATCTTGATAGATTATGAGGCTATTGATAAGAGCCAACAAGGCAAGCTTTCAGGAGTTTCAGTTGGCGAATTCTATGGAGACACCTGGAAGAAACAGCGAATCTCCTGGAAGCGAGTCTTGCCATGGTACGCAGCTGGTTGTAATCCATCCTTGGGAAGGAAAACTCCATCCTTCATCCAGTACCTCTCAGAAGGACCTCCAATAAGACACATATGAATTTGAATTGCCAGCCAGAGATAAAGCTGCTAAGCAGTAACTGGCTGCCAGGAATGCTGCCGCTCCTTCTCTGGCCCAAGAATCCTCTGCTGGGGATATGAATTGGGGTTGGCTACAAGCTGTGCCATAATGGAGTTGGTAAAAAAGAGTTTGAAGATTGAAATTGGAGTAATGGCATCCAGCTCGGAGAATGAGATGGGCAATCGGTTCCGTACTTTGTGATGGGGCACAATAGGTTGTGAAGGGTCGAATGTGGGAAGCCCAGGACGATCTGTCAAATTTTGAATTGGTTTTTTGAGTGTTTTCTTACGCCACTTGGCCGAGTGATCAGCTGTGATCGACCTAGCTGGCTCAATATATGCTTTGTCTGAGGAGCTATAATTATTGTCAAGATTGAGTATTGCAGGTGGAGCTTCAGTAGTGGGTGAAGACACATCATCTATAATGACAGGTCGGTGCTGTACCACTGTAGGTGGTAGTGGTGGTGGTTGGGAGGAGGTACGCTTTGGACCAGAGTGATTGTCCATGATGTGACACTTGGCACTTTGTTTTTTGACATTTTTTGGTGAGGATGGTGGAGATGAGAGTATATGTGGTGGGGGTAGGTAATTGACATTAAGATTCTGAGGTCTGAGGGCTTCTCTGCTCATGGTTGTTGTGGTGTGGTAGATGGAAAGTGGGAAGGTGGTTGCTGCTGGGCTGGAGGATGGTACTCTCACAATCTCCAAAGTACTGCTATTTATATGCAACTCAGCACCACAGAACATGTCACACTGCCACAAGAATTCATAAATAGAAGCGTCTACTAGTTATCTTTCAATTCATAATATTCTAGGGGGGGATTTAAGTGGGTGGCTGTGTTGTTATAAGCGACAAGGCGCAGCACACGCGAAAGTGGGCCCTTTCGTAGGCCCGCTACCGGCAAAGGGATAAGGTCCTACGGACCTGCACATTGACTAGATTACTATGATACGCATGCGATTATGTGCGCTTGATACTATTGATACTATACATCACGCTGTACTGCAAACTTGAAACCAAGCTGCCAAAGGTACTTCATTGCACGCTCCCAAACTGCCAAATCCACTTCATTGCACTCTCCCAAGTACGCTCTGAAGTACACTCCTGATTGCACTCCATTGCACACTCCCAGCCTGGTTGACTGTATGCTCCTAAGTAAGCTCTCAAGACGCCCCCAAGTACACCTCCGAGTACGCTCCCAAGTACACCTCCGAGTACGCTCCCAAGTACACCTCCGAGTATGCTCTCTAGTACACCTCCGAGTATGCTCTCTAGTACACCTCCGAGTATGCTCTCTAGTACACCTCCGAGTACGCTCTCAAGTACACCTCCGAGTACGCTCTCAAGTACACTCCCGAGCTTGCTCTCAAGTACGATCCCAATCGCACTCGATGGCACACTCCCAGCCTACTTGGCTCTACGCTCCCAAGTATACTCTCAAGAGGGAAGACACTCCCAATCTCACTTGACTATATGCTCCCATGTATGCTCCTGCATGCTCGATCCAGAGACTTGCTGAGTTGCAGACGCCAGGCACCGGGAGGCGTGAGGCTGGTGGCGTATGGCGGGCAGTGTTTGGCGGGCGGCGGGCGGCGGGTGGCGTGTGGCGGGTGGCGTGTGGCGTGTGGCAGGCGGCGTATGTTGGCCGAAATCATGACATTGGTCGATATGGTAGTCTGAACCTTATCTTTAGCGCGGCCACCATGACAAAATCTCACGATGCCTCAAGGTCATGGTGTTGACAATTGCAGCCTTAGATTCTGCAGGAAAGGTAGACAATTGGATCTCGGGGAGAGCAGATCTCCGACTCAGTTTTCTCAGCGGAATCTGCAGCCACTTTCCTGTTGATTTTGGGCGTATGTGTGCGCATTCGGTCCGGGGCTTATGGTCATGATGGCGATGGTGACGGTGATGGTGATGGTGATGATGATGGTGATGGTGACGGTGACGGTGATGGTACCGAAAGCACTTAGTCAAGTAGGTTGGCTACGTCAACGTCAATGTTAAAGCTTTAACAGACTTAAAGCCTTCTATTGGCCAAAGCTTCCACAAACTCAGAGTTTTCATACGGCGAAAAGCTTCCCGTGGAAAACTCTACTCCCGAAGCGCGGCTTTGTCAAGCGCGGCTCCCTCGAGCAGGATCCGAAGCAGGCTATCAAGCAGGCTATCAAGCAGGCTATCAAGCAGGCTCTCAACCGCCAGCAGGCTGTAAAGTGGACTCGCAGCGATAGTGTGACCGGTATAACAGCGAAGACTCCAGGCAGTAACATCCGGTATAGGTCCATCTCCGGCTGCCAACCGTATATAGATCCATAGGCCCGCGCGCACATCTCTATGAATCGACTATAGATGGCTATAGGCTGCGCGTCGCACAGGGGTCCACGGGAAGCTTGCTATGAGCTGCGCGTGTGCGCGTGTACGCGTAGCGCAAGCTATAGTCGATTTGCACTTTTGCCGATGAAGCGAAATGGCTGCTCCAGCTCCACCGAGATATACACAGCAAAGATGCATCTCCGCTTCCGATTAAATGCGACAATCAGGGTGCACTTAGTTATATCACAACTGGGATCATAAAAGCTCGCACGAAGCATATCGATGTTTGCTATCACAATAGTCAAGATCTCCATGCCCACAAGATAGTTGACTACTTCTACGTGCATACGAACGAGAATGTGGCAGATATACTAACCAAGGCCTTGACGAAGGATAAGCATGAGAAATTCACAAAGGCGATGGGGCTATGGTAATAGAGGTCAATTTAAGGTTGTTTCACTTTTCTTTTGGGTACGCGGATTTCTTTGTTTCTCTATGGATGGCCATCCTCAGGCTATGGTAGTACTCTTTCCCTGCTCAATTTCGCAGGGGTTTAAGGAGGCTACTATGGGAATCACTTTGTTTCATTTCTTTCATTTGTTTTCTTGCTCCACGGTGTATAGCAAGAGGGGGAGTATTGCATGATAGGTCTCTGCCTTGTTATGGCCGGAGATGACTCGTATGGCCGGAGGTGAGTCTCGTATGGCCGGAGGTGAGTCTCGTATGACCGGAGATTGCTGTCGGGCTGATGGCATTCAGCCCGATCTATACATAGACACGTACGCACGCATTCACACTTGTATGCCCTATATATATGGCCTTGTGGCCCTCATAGATAATTCACAATCAAGCTTCTCTAGCATCACCATTTCAACAGAGTTTTTACGAACAGCCGATATTTTTGAGCAGCTGGTTGTTTAACGTAGTTCTACAACTGTTTCGTGTGAAACACAGTTCAGGGTATGTGCTTATTTAGGATACATGTTTACCAACTGGACTATCCCGAGTGCTTGATAGCAGCTAAGTATGTAAGCGAAACCGGTGAGAAACCATGCTCTCCCCGCGTTACCCCTCCCTCCCCCAATAACCGGAACCTAATAGAACCAGCAAAAAAATTTCGAGGGAGAATTTGTTACAAGGTGCTTACTTTGTCACATTGTCCACTGCCCATTGTGCATCCCACTACACCTCTCTGCCTCATCGCCGCCCTCACCGTACCTTTGCACTTCAACACTACTTGCAGCGGGTGACTAAAGAAATGCGGAACTAAATAATGTAGAAACAATGAACCCTAAATATGTAGCGAGTTTGTCTGACCGCTTTCGAAAAGCACATCTAATAGATGAAAAGGGTGAAGGGTCAAACATTCGTTATCCCTACTACATTAACCCCTGAACTCATGACGTAGCGGATAAAATCGGAACGTTAGACACGGGAGATCTACAGTACAGAAAGCCCAGCACTAGGTACTGTTGTGAAAAAGGGGGGTTTTAAATATCTATGTTAAAACTCTTTTGTAAGTATCGTTCAAAAATGGCTCAGAAACGTTTAAAAAAATAATACAGTTTTAATACAGGCAGGTCACGTTTATAAAAACGCCGCCTTTTTACAGCAGTACCAAATTGCCTGATATCAGAATTTTAGTAGCATCGATCTAGCTAGCGATCCAACATATCCTGATCATGTGCTAATTTGCGTTAAATATGACCTAGTGGCAAACTCTTGTACTCGGAGGTCGGAGAATTGGGCAGAGATCCGGGTTATCTTATTATCATTATTAGACAGAGTCGGAAATAAAGCAGTGTTTCGATTTTCGTACCTGAACCAACACAGGAGTTTGGCTTGGCTCGGAACAGACCCTCAGAATGTGGTGGTATTATAAAAACAATTGGTTATTATTTTCTGTTAACGTTCCACTAGCCAACCACATCTGCTTTGTAGGGACACGAAACGTTTGTGTCGATCCCAGATCAGTGTTCCCAAGCGGCCAAACGGGCGCGGCCTGGCAGGTTTACGATATCCAAACATTTTGCCATGCCAGATTAAAGAATTGGCAGCTTTTTGCTCCGAGCCGGCAAATATAAGCTAGCACTTATACCGATACGGCATTTGTAAATATTCACAGGTATTTATGAATATTGTGATATTGCGGGCCTTCATTATTCATATAAGCATATGGAATGTGTCTTTTTCGATTCTTATTGGTCAGAATTCTGTGGCTGAGTGGCTGAGTGGCTGATAGTGGCAAGTATAAACCACAAGAACTCAAATTAAAAACAAGCCACCAATTTAAGTCTGCAAGTTGCACTCTGACCACAAAGTGTGATATATATGAAATGTATATAACTCTACCTGCTTTCACATCCCAGGTTGACATTCATGATATTTTTAATATTGGGTGAGCAGTTGTGGATTAATACCTTTATTGTAATGTTTTTTGACAGTAGTATGCGGAGAATATGCAATGGAGTAATTTGGCAATCGGGAAGGGAAGTACGACCGATTTATGGATGATTCATCCCTAGAACATGTTGTGATCGGAGCAAAACTTGGTGACATCATTGGACTTCAAATGATTCAAATAGCTGTACAGAAAGCTTCTTTTCCACTCACAATAATTGCTCTGGCCATAGTAATTGTACCAACTTACAGAGACTTGGAGAGATACTATACTAGTGGGCTTGGAACCTATACAGTGGGTACACTGTAGAAGATGGAGTTGAGTCTAAACAGGGTGGTGGAAATATCCATATCTTATCTCAACTGCTTATATCGGCACGGCAAGCCAGTAGGTGGATGGTGGTGCACAGTCATAACAGAGGTGGGCTTGGTGATTGCAATTGAATATATTTAGAAGACTCAGAAGTAGATAGGTACACCGAAAAAAATAACATTATATAATGTATAACCCATTGAAAAGTGATTTCTGGAATCTGAATCCATAGTATATTTGATGGATGGCAGTAATTGTTCCAATCAACCTGCATGTTGACTACATTACTATGATATGCAAACAATTTTGATCACTAAATACTATACATTACACTGCATTCAACCCTACCGCCGAATCCAGTTCATTGCATGCTCCCAAAATGGCTCTCAAGATTTTCTAATGTACCCATCTGAGTATGATCTCAAATATGCTTCCAATTCCACTCAATCACACATTCCGAGCCTGCTTGACTCTATGCTCCCAGAGTCCCAGGTAAGCTCTCAAGAAGCATCCAAGTACACTCCAACTATGTTTCCAAGTATACCTCCAAGAACATTCTCAAGTACACTTCTAAGCATGCTCTCAACAACGCTTCTAATTTCACATGATGGTATACCCGCAGCCATATATGCTCCAATGTAGGCTCCCAAGATGCTCTCAAGCATACTTCCAAGCTTGCTCTCAAGTATGTTCCCAATTACATGACATGATACACTCCCAACCTACTTGGCTCTATGCTTCCAAGTTTACTCTCAAGAACCAAGACACTCCTAATTTCACCTGACTATATGCTCCCATATATGCTTCTTGGTATTTGATTGAGAGACTTGAAGAGTTGCAGCCACCAGGCACCAGGAGGCAGATCATGGGTAGTGGGTAGTGGGGGGCATATCATGGCAGAAATTATAACGTCAATCAATATTAAAGTGTGAACCATATCTTTATTGTGCCCACCACAATGATATCTTGCAATGCCTCATAGTTACAGTATTGACAATTACAATTTTAGAATCAGCAGAAAAAGTAGAAAATTAAATCTTAGGACTCAGATGTTCTAGCAAAATCTACTGCCTGCAGCCTACAGATTGTAGGTGTATGTGTGCACATTCAGTCCAGGGCTGATAGTGATAATGTCAATGGTATGATGGCCATGGTGATGATAGCGATGATGATAGTGTTGGTGATGGTGAACATAGTACCAGAAGCACTCAATCAAGTAGATTCAGTTCATCAACATTCAGGTAAAACTTTCCAACAACTCATAGATTTTCATCGGCCAAATGCATCCTGAGGAAAACTCAACTTCTCATAATGTTTGAATCACTCAGCTGCAGCTCTCAACAATTGCGCTGTTATGCAGTCATCAAGCAGGCTCTCAAGGAGGCTATAAAACAGGCTTACAAGTAGAATATCCAGCCGGCTTCAGACTAGGCTCTGATAAGGTATTCAAATGCCAGCAGGTTCTCCAGTGGACTCTATACTGCTATATCAGCCATGTAGTTAACACAGGTATACCTTCATCTCTGGCCACCAGTCTTATATAGTTTCACTGAATGGACTGTAGATGACGATAGACTGCACAATGTGCAGAGGTCCACAGAAAGCTTGCTATGAGTTGTACATGTATGCCGGTACACATAGTGTAGCCTATGGTCAATTTGTACTTTTGCTGATGTTTCATTTTACCACACAATGAAATACGCACTTTATTTGTTCCAGCTCTTGGTTACATGTACTTATGTTGAGCTTTGTTGATGCATGCCATATGTGTGGTTCCTCAAGGCTGTATGTTCTGTCAAATCCTGTCACCATATTCTTATGCTTCTTTAGCTAGAGCTGCTCCCTCCAGAATTCCCTTACAACGCTGCAAGATGTATGGTGAAATGTTGAAGATAGGCCTTCAACCTTCTAGATCCACTGAGTTATGACTAAAAATCCTAGGGTATATCACTGGCAGTCGAGTAAGTCATAGAGCCTCACTCCTTTTGCTCTGGTGGTCTCAATTCCTTTCTCCATTCCTCTTCTGCACCATAATGTCCCTCAACAGAAACACCCAACAGAGTGGCTGGATAGTCTATTTAGTAGACTATTCACCTGGATACAGACAGTCATTCATGTGGAGGGTGGCATGGCACCATATATGTGGTATTTGGTAGAGAGACCAGGTGGTGCATTCAACTTTTTTCCTTCACACAAATCAAGTCATAGATGTCACTATATTATCTTTACATGATCTAGCACAGCGAAATGGCTGCCAGGACTTGATATCATATCTAGAAGTGTGCCCAACTTTTCGTACCCTCCAAGCACTTGACAGCCAGGGGTAAGGTATTCCTGGGATGATCTATCTCGGTACCTGCAAAGGGCGGCGAAGCCGCCACCGCAACTTGTATTGGTACATACCTTGGCATTTGCAATTACTGCCGGGATTCATAAATACCGCCAGCATTTGTAAGTAAAACCGGGTCGCTGGCGGCTTTTTAGACACCCACCCTATTTGTGGTACAAACTATACAATTCCCTATTGGGTATGCTAACTTAGTTCCTAGGGTACCTCTTATTCGAATGAATACAGCTGTAGGCTCAGCCCCACCTAAGAAATACTATTTTCCCGTCGTGTTCGAAACTTAGATGCTTCATTCGGTGGTTACCACTTCCTGGCACTCTCCCAGTGGGGAGGTTTATTTTCAGATGCTAGCCGAATTATTTTCCGCAAATCCGTTTGTATCTAACTGTGCATATCGATCAAGAATACCTAGTGAATCGTACACTACATAGTTCACCACCAGTCATCCCATTCCAAATACCCGCAAGATCAAGTACATCACATTCTTAGACCTCCTTTGTATCTAGTTTGCTGGGATTCCTCGGCATCGTCTGGCTGTAGTGCGGATTTGGTCGCGCTCTCACGGTGGTAAAATTTGCGTGGTTAGTTTCGGATGAAAATAAAAGTGTGAATTCATTAGACAGAGCCGTCTCATCGTGTATATAATCTAGTTACATACTATGACCAACACCAACGACGGTTCCAGACATATTGGTGTAAGGCGTCCCAAGTCTGTTAGTGGCAAATTGAGGATACCAGACGGATTCCGATGACCATTGTGAAATTTATGATCCCACCGATCTGCGTTACGAATGCGGCGTGATAATCCTAGATATCTTCCGCTATACCTTGTGAATTACCCGTATTCTACCCTACAATGTTGACCGTCGCTGCTGCCGATTCATTTATCTCGGAAAGATCCCGATAAGTACGTTATTTCACCCTTCAGTTATCTCGCATCGGTACCTTATTTCAACCTTTGTGAGGGAAGCGGCTGTACTTTAAGGAACGAGCGATACCTAAGTGATTATTAGTCTGGCGTAAAGCAACCCCTTTAGTAGCTTAAACACACCGGCCCCTGGAATTAAAACTGGCTGTATCCGAGGCCGAAGCCCCGAAAGACACCAGGACCTGATGTGATCCAACAACCCAAGGGAGCCGATGTGACCGACGGTTCAAGTACATACTTCAGCTCCTGGTACGGCCGAAGGCAAGTGCATTTGGCACGCTTTTCCTGAGTAACTAGTCTTTTCAGGTTACTACCACTGGGATAACACATAGGATTAACATCCTTGGCACAGTATCGTTTAAACCAAGCCTGAGTGTTTCATGCTCCAAAGCAGCAGATACATCCTGGCTTCCCGCCAGAACTACCATCTTTATCCGGCTATTGCTGTTTTGGCTTAGGTATCTAATATTTGCGTGCATCTCATTACACTTCTCGCGGACATCGTCTGTTTACCACAGTGTAAATACGTTAGTATTCCCTATACATCAGATGTTTTCTGATTTGTTCTACCTATGAGCCCAATCTTATGAGATCTTTGGTCGTCGGCCGATAACCGATCAGCATCACGCTGTACATTCCAGGCTATTGATTGGCCAAGTTTCATTAATGGTATCCCGAACGGAACGCACCAAATTAGGAAAATTCGGGAGTGTGGGCAGGCGCTCGGGGTTAGGACTTAGGCGTTCCGGGCAATAACGGCGTGGAGGCCACGGTGAAGTCACGGGAGAACAACGGCAAGCAGTAAGAAAGCGTTAGAAATGAAGAGGGAAGCAGCAGGAGAGCTGTAAGAAAGCAAACGAATAAGTTTGTGATACTGCCGCGGTGCATGTCATCCCGGGCCTCAGCAACCGCGGAAACTGCCCTAGTGTCACTTTCTACGTATTGAGTGCGAGTGTTTAACCGGATGTGCGAGAAGGGATCAAGTGCATACTTGAGATTCTAATACAGATAAAGGTGGGTGCATATCTGAAGTAGAACCGAAGCAGATGCGGCACGGCTGGACTTCGGGAATGATCGGATACTTGACACTGAGTGGATTTTACTATCAGCCTCCTCCCCTCGCCTCGTTCCATCATTCAACGGCATTTTACACACACGTAGGACCCACTAACGAAAAGCTCCCACTCTCCCCAGTCCCAACACGTCTCCCGCATCGGAACTTTAATGCCATATTCTACTCCTCTGGGTCGCAATGCGGCAGTCGAAGCGATCTTTAGGCGACGTGAATAGGGAATCATGCAATGCAAGAACAACGAACCTACAGAGTGTATCTCTGTCGTGTAGCGGGATGGGTAGAGGTAGTCTGTCTGAGTTGCGCCAGACAACGTGTAAGATCGGCACACTCGGCACGGGAGATCTACGGCCGGGAAGGCTCCACGCTAGGCCCCACTAGCATCCGGCGAACTCCGATTCTGTTTCCGGTAGAATGCTTTTGTACTATGAACGCCGCTGGTAGGAGCATCCGAGGTGTATCACCTTTGCGTTATTGTGGAGTACCGCACGTGCAGTTGACAACGGAACAGTCTCTGAAGGCGTATCGGCTTTGCGATAGGGCGCTCTGAGTTACCCACTAGTGGGTGACAGACTACCAGCGTCGGCTCGACGATATTCCAGTATCAAGAAATTTAAAAACACTACCACAGACTTGTAGTACCAATAATAGTTAGCGCATCGTCTCGTGCCCAGCTACCAGTGCCTCATTTGCATCTGGCTGCGAGCTTACGAGCAGGGCAACGAAAGAATAGGGACGAGACACATTAGCGCGAAACTCTCAGCATATTTTTCCCGTGCCCAGCCGCAGGAGGCTGGGCACGAGAAAATAGCATATCTCTATTCTGAACTTCAAAAATATATGGGCATGCATGTGCAGTACGAAAGTAGCAACTCGATTCGGGTGACTCAAAAGACATTCTCGACGGGAAGAATGATAGGGGGAGCCAAAATATAGACAATTATATGTAGCCACACAATTCAAGAGTATTTTGCAACTTTATGCAATCGAGATCTTGTGCGCTCAATCAGAAGGCACGGCTTCTGACAACGCACCACATAAAATTGGAACTTGAGACATGCATAATCGCGCAAACGATAGCACCCACTAATACTGATTCTTCTTTTACACGTGTGCCACAATGCAGTGTCAATCTAGGAACTCGTAATCCCCGGTTCCAAACAATTCAAATTTAAGTTAGCCAAACTCCCGGAGTCAAGATCTCCATACTCACCTTCCCCTCCTTAACCCGTTTATATCAGTTTACTTCTACAATCACCCACAACACATTCCAAACAACTTATCAAGAGCTAACGTGACGTCCACTGTGACCATGTGGAAAGTCCTGCTTATCATCTCGATGATGGTCGGGGGTGCTGTAAGCGCAAGCAACGATGACGAACCTTTTGCGAACAATCTCTTTTCCGATCTGGCGCCGTATGAATTTCCCCCATTCGTGATCGATTGGAGCTTAACATGTATTTCCGCTGACAATTACCAGAATTCTTGCTCTGTTTGGAGAGGAACTTGTTAAGCAATTCATGAGCGAGTCAAGTAAGTTGCAACTCACTCACCCTATTCCGCCAATACGTTTTCGAGGTCCGCAGCTGATACTACCGGAAACACAGTGGGATGGCTAGATCATATAATATTCGGCATGGGACCGTTGGGAATACTCACAGCTGTTGTCGGGGCTATCAGGGTTGCTGGCCCGAAATGGTTGAGAGGTGCGATCGGACGAGGCAGGGAAAGCCGTGCTGCTGTTGAAGTGGAGCTACTATCTTCTACTTCCCACGAGATATGTGAAGTATGGAATGGCGAAATGGTAGAAAGGATGGTGGGTTCCGCGACGGTTCAGCAGCTACTATATTTCGAGAGCGGGGAGGGGCCTTACACGGTAGCGACGGCAGAAAAAGAGGGGCTGCTTTTCTGGAAACGTACGAACAACCCTCCTGTACTGATTCAATTTTGGGCTTAACAGACTCCATGTGAACTATAGCTAAGGATGATCCCCTTAAATTACGACTAGAATCTATTTTCCATTCAGTATTTTCAACCTTGATCGCGATTAATCGTAAGTCAAATCAATTTATTATTACGGTTCAAACTGAATACATAATTTCTAGGGGTTGGTTCGTTATTTTGTAGGCGATATGGCAGGCGTTTAGGTCAAGAATCTGGGCCGTATTCTCTATCTGACATTGAAATAACTGGCTGCCCTCAGTCAACGCAAAATTCTCTACCTGACATTCAAATAACCGGCCGCCCTCAGCCACTGCAAAACTTTCATCCGAATATGTCACTCAATCTTTATCTCCATAGCAAGATTAATGACCTATATGTCGCAGCAGCTTGTGGCATCATATTACAATTCGGAGTGTTGGTATTCTCGGGTCTAACCGTATACTATCCCATATGGAACTTGAAATTCAAGAAAAAGGGTCAGCTGGTACAAAGTCACGCGTATCTATTGATGGCCACTGAAACTTGTCTGCTAGTAATTGGAATGATTATGTGTTCCGCAGTCATAGATCATTGTACTACTGAAGAGGTATGGGAGGTCATACCGTCGCCGATACATGGCCAGAAGGAAGGATTTTATATTTTATGGCTCCAGGTTGCCAACCCATATTGTTTTTGCAACCATTCAAGCTGACCCTTCAGGTAGAGAGGCCAGTCAGTCAGCGATCAATATTTTGCCTCGTCTGTCATCTTCGCACCGGGTGCTCGAAATGCAATCCTTAGCTCCCGTCGTGTAGCTGGACATTATCATTCTACAGAGATTCCTCCTTCTGCAGGACAGTGGATACTTAGAAAGATTGCTTTAAGCCGATCCGAAACTTTCACATTGCTAGCAACATTGTTTTCCCTGGTGGGATTTATTCTACAATTACAAGGGCTGCAGGGACTACACTGGTCAACTTCTGTTTCACAGATTATAGCTGTCTTTCTGATGACAGCAGTAAGGGGTTGGGTTCGTCGTGGGTCTAGCCCACCTGTCGCTGAGATGGTGCTAGATGGGTGTGAGATGGATTGGCTTGCTCTGAACTTAGACACAGACGACGTAGCTACGTATTTCCATGGAACTCGAGGTGACTGGGAGCCGAGAAACCGCCAGCTGCAAGACAGGACGGTTGCCGCGAACTCCTATAATCTTGCTCATTTGGGTGACTTGCGGATGGCTACTGCGACAGACATGGGACAAACTGCTGGAGAACAACCAGATTGGGAAACCAAAGTACAACAACGGGTACTCAGGCACAGACAGAGACTACGCAAACTAACCAACTGGGTCGGACCAGCATCCAAACCTGCACTCTCAGTGGCTGGCGCCATTGAAGCGATTATTAATACGTTGATACCATGCACCGGTGCTGAATTCTCCTGGTATTTACAATTCGAGATGGAGACGGAGATGTCTAAATCACAGAATGAAACTGAATCACGAAACGGCACGTTGGACCGCACGATAAAATTCACTATCAGAAACATGAAACAAGGCGGGTGGGCCATTGATGCATCTGAGATAGAGGCTGCCTTATCTTTGTGGATTTACTCTAACAAACGACGTAATCTTGAGCGAGAACGTTATATGAGTGAAAACAGCGATACAACAATTGAGGGTACGCTGAAAGGGGGCTGGTTAGAGTACGAAAAATGGAAAACGCAAAGCATCAGAGTACTAGGTCCAAATACCGAGCATCTCAATAGAGATTTGAAGCGGTGGATTAGAAATATTGACTTGGACAAGAGCATAAACCCCTGCCATTTGGTAGTGGGGTTCATAGGACTTCGGTCAAGAGTACCAGTTAGGAGTACGTTCATTATCGTTGTTCCCCGCTCAGTATATCTCATAACATACTCTTAGGTCGAACCTCTTCACTGAATATAAGTTCAGATCTACCATCGGAGCATCGAACTCCTTCCCTAAGTGTGATTTCAGAGCTGCCATTGGAACTTGTGTTGGCGCAACACATGTTTTCAGCTTTCATGTGGGCTATCGCAGAGCACATACCAAAGGACATAATTAGCGGTAGCGAAACCACCGGACCCGACGGGCACGAAACATCTCCATCTCCGAAACGCGAAGACACAGTGATACATCGATTGGCCGCTGCCCTTCAAAGAGTCGAATTAGCGAGAACCCCAGAAGAGGCTTTAATGTGTATCATCCCACCACTGAGTTATGTCGACAAGCTTCCTCATATCTCAGACCCCGTAGCGTGATCACTTTATACCGTTGCCATAAATGATTGCCAAAGCTATGGTATATTGTCATTTAAATAATTGTCATGTAACATTAGCTGCGTACTTGCGGTTATTATTCAGTGGTCAAGTTTGCTCCTGCAGTATGTTATGGTTTCTTATCTGTCGAAAGCTTGATTTTTCTTTTTGTTGAATTTGTTCGCTGTTAGTATGAGTGAGGGATATGGGGTGTGAGGATGGGATCATGGGGTGTGAGGATGGGATCATGGGGTTGGGTAAAGTTGCGGAGAAGGTCGAGAGGCTAGCGGGGAATCAGCAGAAGCAAAGACGGAATCAAGTTGGTCTTAAAAGTGATCGAATATACCCTACTACCACAGTGTAAACGGTGTTCTCAACCGTCCCATCCGTCCGAGAGCAGGACGGGAAATAACGCTCTTTCGAGGCCGGATAAGTATGTACGAAAAGGATGGCCTGGGATATTACTTTGTCGTCCCGGTTGTTCTTGGTAGTTCCTAACAGATATCTATTGATGATAAAATTCGCGAGTAGTAAAACGAGTTGAGTCATACAAATGCTCAAATTTACACATATTATGTACTGCAAACTCCATCCATTACCGTTCGATCACTCATCTCTAGCCATATATAAGGCCTAAATGCTATTTCGGCCAGGGGACAGAGAATGTCGGTTCGTGGCGGTGTTTTCATCACCCCAGCAGTCCCCGGCCGTCCTGCCGTCTCCGACGAGTAAGAACGGGGCGGACGGCCTTAGCGTCATCTCTTCAGTCTTGGAGAAATTTCGGACGGGACGGTTGGGAACATTGAGTGTAGATGACACGAAGCCCACCGGGATTGGTGGGCCGATCTCAAATGAATATACCTCGCTAAACCACATCCTAGGCTGTCTAGCAACAAATACTCATCTTACTAGTTCCTGTGAAGCAGGAAACAAATAAATTCAACTGGAACCTCCAATCATCTAGTTTACAAACCACCGGGGTAGGAATTTATTCCAATAGGCGTATGTAAAATGTTCAAAAACCGGAGGTTTGCGGGATCAAGTACATACCCAAACTACTATTACGTCCAAAGGTGTGCGTACCTGATGCTTGGCATCCTATAAACACCCCGTCGCCCCACCTCTCCTGTCGTTACGATGATTGCACCGGCATGAGTGACCTCAGAAATGTAGCCTCCGACCTCCACTGACGCAGAGTTTCGCACGTCCTCTCTCCCTCTCCAAACAACTCGGAACATTCTCACTCCCATGCCACCTACAGGATTGCATAAGGAGAATAAATAATACACATACCCAGCCGCGCAAATAGCAGATAAAAAACGGCCAAAATAATGCACGAATAGAACTCTGCGTATATTTCTGCCATGTAGCCATGCAGGTATCGGTATGAGTTCGGAAATTGTGGTTGAAGTGAGACCGTCAGATGTCAGTTATCCTGGCTGCATTAGTTCCCTTCATGACGTAAAAATAAGATCTGATAGCTTGCGGGAGATCTACAGCCTGCATTAGTGTCACCACCGATTGCTACTCCAAGCGACCTTGGCTTCCGACTTGAGCCGATGCCTTCTTTAGTTCTAGTCACTTTTTCCGCTCTCCTGCCCTTGCACTCAGTTTGTCTATGCCTGTTCTACTGCTTTTGAAAATCCCTGCTGCATTACATAGTTATGACGTGACAGATCCCCGGCAGGGATAGCCTCGCACCCTTCATGCTTCACCGCAGGGGTGACGCCAACAACCTTTGGCTTCCGAAAGCCGAGTTGGATCCTTTTACTCATCCTAACTCCCGATCATAACCGATAACTCGGTTCGAGGAACAGCTGTACGCTCGGTATGTTGGAAACTATTTATTAATTTCACTGTCTCTGTCCGTCACCTCGGTAAACCACAAATCCTATGCCCGATGCCGTGAGTATGTACGGCCGTGGTTTGAGCGGTATTTCGTTTGATGGCTAGAGTGTCTGCTAAGCATTTTGCCCCATATTTTAGAGCTTTACATGAGAGTAGTTGCATTAGAGATAATACGCAGTACTGACCCAACATTCTCTCGCCGGATTTTCCAGTCTCCGGATGCCCTTGTAATTGATTAGATGACTTTGATAAAATTAGATTATATCGAGATCTCGCTGTCACCATGCCCGCCTTGGTGCCCTGCGGCCTGAAATTTCATGGCAGCGCAGCAGAGTATTTGTTCCTAAACTTCATTACTTCTGCAGCTTGCACTTGGTTTTGATTTAGTAGCCATTCGACTGTAATGTGTAGTCATTGTAAATTGATGTACCGCCAAGAGCGCTTATAATGACGTGTCTGGGGGCTTGACAATCCGACGAGTACAGCTCCACAAATCATAAATTATCACTCATCTCCCAGGAATCGGAGCAGTTCGCACCGACCCATGGTACCTTTATTCCCTGTATAGTGACAAATTGATCACTCATTTTTAAATCGCCGCCACCACTGGCAAGTCGATATGGCCACACCCGGTTTTTCATATAAACCCCCCCCCACCCCATCTCCGGCAGACGCGTTTCCCGCCGTAGGCTCCGCCCCGAACTCATCCGCATTAGCTCTCCTCTTCACCTCCTACATCGGGAGGGAGAGGAAAGTCGGGCACTTTCATACTCTAGATAGAGTGAATGCAGTATGATTAAAGCAAAAGCACCGGATCCGCTTCTGTTATCCAATCAAGTAAAAAGTGACGACATCCTTTTCTCGTGCCTAGACTTAGGTAGATATGCCTATTGAGCCGCTGCCTCGCATGCTTGGGCGGCTCATGTGCCACATATCCACAGGATAAGCGAGGTATGAGCTAGTGTACAGCTAGGTATGAGACAAAATGTTCATGAGACCCCGTATGCACAACAGGAAGTGTGGGGGATCTACAGTGGCGGGAGAGCTACAGCAGGGATAGCAGTTACATTTCATAGACGCAATAGGCTGAACTCAAAGCGAACAAAATAAAGAAACTTTCAAACGCAGCAAGTCGCTCGAGAAACGAATGAAAACGCGAGCATATCTAATTTCTTGAGGTGCCGACAGCCCGATTATGGTCCATCAATTACGCGTGCAGTTACTAGTTTTCCTTGGTGATATATTTGGTCACTCTCGAATTTTTCCGCGTATCTCAATAGTCACTAACTCCGTGTACCAATGAGTAAATGCCAACAAATTTGAGTTTCTCCACCCTGCTTGTTCATGCACCAATTGAGTACGGCATGTGTAGCGAGTCTGAGTGGTCAAAACCTTCCATCCCACTATGCGCGGGGGCGTTCAACATGGCAAACGTAAATTAAGCTCTTAAGGGTGCCTGTAGACCGCATCTCAAGTCTCTAAACGAGTATTTCAACTCTTCCTTACAAATGTTCGTTCACCGCCACCTTCCCGGCCTTACCAACCGAATAAATCCGCTCTCTATCGCCAACTCGATTACAAGTTTACTTACACTCCAAAAAATAACGAGCACATTTACCCAGCTTCACCTCATCCATCACCAACACTGCCCTCATCGCCATTCACGTCCTTAACAAAACAGAAAACCTCCGAGCAAGGTTTGTGCAGCTTCAAAATGTCCTATTGTGTGAGCAATACGCACGCCACGACCGTATCACAGTGGTTTCGGTCGATCAACTGGACATCATATTGACAGGGTGCGTCATGGTATTCTCCAAGCTCGAGCTAGAGTTAGATGGACTTAGTAGAGCTAATAGCATGAGTTAGCTAGATAGAGTCAGATGAGCACGGAAGATACCACCCTCCAGAAGAACATTGAGAAACTAGCAATGCACATAATGAGTTTAAACCTGATGTTGACGATAGTTCAGTGGTTTTACGGTGTAAGGGACACACTGAGGACGCCACTGATGAGACGACGCCAGACAAACGTACCAGCCGAAGAGGTAGTGAATGAGATGCGAGAACAATTGCGATACTAGTGCAGACTAATATCATCTTACTGACATGCATGCGAGGGGGAAAATTGGAAGGGTTGGAGGAAGTAGAGGATGTGTGGAAGGAAACGAGGAACGGAAAGAACAATCTATGCCCGGTGAGGAGGCAGACCATAATCGCACGACCCAAAATAACAGTTCCAATACGGACCAGATACTAACGGTCGCAAAGGTACTGGAGTCTTCCGTGAAAAATATATCGCCGATTCGTTTTGGTGTTCCCAAAACGGCCCGGCCAGCCGCCCGGTGATTTACCGGACACAAATGGACGAAATCCGACAGTGCTCAATATAGACGGCGGTATTTGTCGATGCCTGTGAATGTCTGCGGAATTTACCCGTATGAATGCCAGCGGTATTTACAGCGTTTATAATTTGCCCAGTGAAAAGCTGCCAATTCTTAATCCGGCCCGCTGGTATATCAAAATCCCGTAAAGCGCCCAGGCTTCTATCCATTTGGCCGCTTGGGAATACTGTTTCATTTCGATTTTGAGGAAGATCTTCTCATTTATCTCGTGCCCAGAGTCCGGTAGAAGGAGTAATGCTGAGGCTCAACAGGTGCCATCCACCTAAGTCTTGGCACGAGAAAACATCTCATGTCACGCCACACGATGGCTCTGAACACAACGAGCTCATTTCGTAGCCTTCATACTTTTCGGTCCGATTGGTCACAGCTCTCTGGTGTTTCGCTGGGGCGAATCTCGGATAACTCAGCAATCTTCCTACGCAGACCTACCCCGCACTTCTCAACGGTTTCACATCGGATTCCCAGAAACCTCAATACGCTCTGTAGACAGAATCACCTAGTGCCAATAATAAGTGCCCTATTCGGAACTCAGCGAGCCGGCAAAGTTTTGCAGAAAGTTCACAAGATATGATCACAAACAACAGGTAACAGTTTGGATCTCAAAATTCCCTGATTACTGTTACGTTTCGCAGCTTCATGCTTGCTCGGTTGCTTTCCTTCCCAATTGACGCCGTAGTTACTTTAGTGGACCTTGCATACAAATTGGTTGCTGTTGAAGAGAATATGGCCGCTGCCCGAAGATTATCTCCGCCACCGCCGAGTCCGTGCGTTCCAACTACAACGAGTTGTCCTCTCTGCTCAGCCCGGAATTGAATATGAGAACCCAAACACTATTCGACCGCACCAGCCAAATATTAGACATGTCAAACCAGGTATTGAATAGAAAATCACCCCGTCGACTAACAGGGCAAGTGGAACTGGACAGAATGTTTTGGGTGCTGCGAGATAAAGACAGGATACTTAACAACCAGACTGTGCTGTGGCTTCTCCGTAGTGATCTACTTACCATACACATCGAATCGGAAACGAAAAAAACATCCGTGACAGCGACAACGTTAACAACAATCTCTGAACAGATGGGATGGCAGAACACTATTGATGGATATCCTATATGGGTGCGAAACACGGCAGATCGGATGGTGATATGGGGTTTTGATTGACCTCATCGATGGAAACTGTAAGTGTATGATATTTTTACATCTTTTTAATCAATTTGTAGGTATGAATTAATGTCCAAAACAAGTGCCACAAATGTTTCGAGGGGAGGGGAGGGGAGGGAGGGGAGGGGGCATTGCCATCCTCTAGATAGAGTGAATGCAGTATGATTAAATCAAACTAAACAAAAACGGACCGATCATACATGCGAGCACGCAGCTTTCGAAATCTGGTAGCCACGTGAATGTTCCTTCTTGCCGGTAGCCAGTAACCTATGCAAACCCTTCTTGTTCATCACGATCTGTCCTACCTCTCTGCCAATAATGAAGCAACACAAAATATGAAGTTCCATACTTCTTCATGCACCCTACTTGAACGATAGGAAGAATCGGCGGTGCTATCAGCAGGGAAACTTCGTAGAAAAAACAACTTATCTGCGCTTGGAGGGATTAAACGATTTCGACCACTCATAGGATAGCTACACCTACATTTTGCGCATACACAACTGGCGGGAAGCAGAAGTTTCGCCACATCCCAGTTGAAGCCTAGGCGCTAAAGTACAGGTGTTCCATAAAACCAGAGAGAACATCATGGCACCAGACTAGTGAAATAGCTGAGCACTGGCAAATTGGCACGCCTCACTCTCCAACGCAATTACTCCACAACCATGATAGCTACACATATAAGACTTGCTAAAAAGAAAGTTTACATGTTAAGGAGTGTCTATTAGTGAGTTTTGACTATTCCTTTATGCAAAGTAGAGACCCACACTAAGGGTGTTTGTTTTGGCGAGGCGCGCCAAGTTGCTACTGTCCACTCACCTTTTCACTCGTCTGGCACTTACTAAATGGGTAATTATACCACCGCCGGTCGCGTGCACCGGCAGCGAAAGAGGAACCCCTACCTTCGAATTGTGGATACATAATTAAATCACGCATTACGTGTTAGCATTTTACTGCTCCGTTTGCTTGGTTTATTTTGAACAACGTTCAGTTGCAGCGGCTGCATGCGATTGTGACGCTGAACAGATTTAAGCGACTAATCAGGACGCCGATAACGACGAAACGAAACAATTTACTGCACAGGCGCTTAATGATAATGACTCAAACCACCAAATGGATCTTTAGCCTATCAGTATAATCTCCCGCATATACCCTTACGAGAGACCATCGCAAGACACAAAAGATAAGGATGCCCATAAGCTGTTCTTAGTTTCTAACCACCATTTTCCCACTATCGTGTTCCCTTCTCTATGTTTTTTTCAGCATTGCAACATCATAAGCGTCGACACTCCACTGCTAAAATTGGCGGTTCCAGCAACAACAGTAGCTCCCAATCTACTGCTAAAATGGGCGGTTCCGGCAACGACAACTCGGAATTCGGCGACAGCGCCCCGCCAACTCCTGGTAAGCCGCATTGCTGCTTCTATTATCTAATGCTTATGTAGAACAGCAAGCGACTATGGTCTCGGAAACGGTTCCATAGGAAGCGATAATGTTCTCGGAAACGGTTCCTTAGGCGCCCTCCTTTTGCAAGAGCAGCTCGAACTCCTCGATACAATGGACAAGCTCCGATCCTACGGCGTCAGCGAATTTGTATCTCTTCCACAAATTGTCGTCTGCGGGGACCAATCTGCCGGTAAATCTTCAGTGTTGGAGGTAACGATACCCATCTATCCCCCAAGAGCACGTCTGACATACTAACGAATTCTCTCGATCCTTAGGCCATCACCGAAATTCGCTTCCCGAGCAAAGACAACCTATGCACGACATTCGCTACTGAGATTATCCTCCGCCGATCACCCGAAACCAAGGCTTCCGTCCGCATTATTCCTAGCGCCAGCGGCATACAACGGTCGCAGGAACAGAAAGACAAGCTTGCGGAGTTCCATCACACTATGAAGAGCTTTGATGATCTTCCCGAACTGATCGACAACTCAAAATTGGCGATGGGTCTGGATACCGGTACTACATTCTCCCAGGACGTGCTTAGCATCGAGATTTCCGGTCCTACGCAACCGCATTTGACGGTCGTCGATCTTCCGGGCCTTATCCATACTGGGAAGTCTACGGACGTTCAGCTGGTTTCCGATCTCGTTGCCTCGTACATGCAGAACCCGCGTACCATTATCCTAGCCGTGGTTTCAGCGAGGAATGACTACCAGAACCAGATTGTGCTATCTCGGGCCAAAGTAGTTGATCCGGAAGGGCGTCGAACTCTCGGTGTTATTACTAAACCCGATGCCCCTCCGGTTGGTTCCGAATCAGAGTCTGCGTTTATTCGCCTTGCACAGAACGAGGACATCACATTCGGCCTGGGATGGCACGTTCTACGAAATCGATGTTTTGAGGAGCGCAATTCAAGCTTCGAGGAGAGAAACCGCGTTGAAGAGAAGTTTTTCCAGACCGGTGCCTGGCAGGATATTCCAAAGAGTTCGGTCGGCATTGTAGCGCTTCGATCCCGACTGAGCCAGCTGCTGTACGACCACATCAAGGGCGAATTGCCGAAGGTACATAAAGATATCTGTGCCGCTTTGAAGAGTTGCGAAGAAAAGTTGTTCAAGTTGGGCGATAAGAGAGAGACAACAAACGAGCAGCGGGCTTTCCTGACGAAACTCAGCATGGATTATGTCGGTGTATGCAAATCGGCCGTTGATGGGTATTATGAGGATACCTTTTTTGGCGAGGGAGTCACTATTGAGGCGTCCGATGTCCCTAAACGCCTTCGAGCCGTTATACAGAAAATGAATGCGGCGTTTGCAAAAACCATCCGAGAACAGGGCCGCACACACCTGATCAACAAGAAGTCAGACCCCGCATCGATCAGCAACTATGACCGTTATCCTTATGGAAGAGCCGGCCCTAAGAAAATTACCCATGTGGAAGCTATCGCTTGGGTCAAGCCTCTATTTGACAATGGACGTGGGCGAGAGCTCCCCGGGACGTTTAATCCTATCCTCGTCTGTCCCCTTTTTCATGAGCAGTCCAAAAAGTGGGAATCCTTCGCCGTATCCCATCTCAACCAGGCATTTGCGGCGTGTCGGGAGTTCTTGAGTCAGCTTGTCCCCCATATTGCAAAAGGAAATGCCAGCGTCTCTAGCGCACTGTTTCAGCGTTGGTTTAATGAGGCTATGAACCAGCAGCTGGCCGAGGCAAAAAAGGAGCTCGAAAAGCTATTTGAGGACCGCCGCCGGCATGCAATAACGTATAATCACTACTATACAGACAACATCCAAAAATCAGAGAAGGAGGACGAAAAGGAGATGCTTGCGGCAATCACAGACCAACTCTCAACTTATAATACCTCAAATCAGCACGCCCTAGCTCGCGACTTCAAGAATCGTTTCGAGATCAAAAAAACAGAGGTTAACATGGAAGACTACGCATGCGAGCAGTTGCTGCGTTCTATGCAAGCTTACTACAAGGTATTACACCTACCACAAAATGACGCGGCGATGCCAAACTGATTCTCCACTACAGGTCGCTTCTAAGACATTCATCGACAACGTCGGCACACAGGTCATCGAACGCCACCTCATGAGCGGCTTCTGGGATATGTTTTCACCACTTAGCATTGTCTCAATGACGGATCAACGGATTGCGTCCATCGCCGCTGAATCTTACGAAAACCGAACCTTAAGGAGTAGTCTGGAGGTCAAGAAAGAGCGGCTGATGATGGGCCTGGATGCGTGTCGTGGAGTTCTCCCAGATATTGAAACGAGTAAGCTCAGGTATTTGGCACAGGGGAAGTCTACGTGCTAATGATACTTGCAGATGTCGAGACAGAAGATGAAGCGGTGGAACTAGAACTGGAACTAGAGCTAGGACTAGAACTGTAGAGGTTGTGACGTCAGCGTTCCCCTCACTTGAACCAATTTGGCGTTTCGCACTGGATTATGTTCAAAACCTGTCATCTTCGGAATTTCATATATATTTTATTGATGAAATAAATGTTTTGTACGTTAGTTTCAGAACATAGATGCGATGAGGCCGAGCGTTATTTCTGTCGATCTGCTCTTTTTTTCGTATGCTGTATCACATGCTGCTCTTTCAGAGAGGGTTGATGTAGTGCAGCCAGCTTGAGAGAGTATGACAAGCTACAATCAACTTTTCACCCAGACTATTTCTTCGCTGCAGACGCCTACAATCGTCTATTCTGCAGCAGCTTTTCGAGCCTAGTCAGCCCCCTAATGGTTTAAGTACCGCCCTAGAGTACTGCAGGCTGGCCGGAAGCCTACAAGTCCGTATGTGGACTGTGAATTTCCGCCCCGGTATCGCAGGACTATTAGGACTTATCGTCGTAGACGCCGAGTGATCTAGCTACCCCAATTTTGCGGGGGGCGCAGTGCTCTTCTCTCTTCTCTCTTTGCCGTATGTTCGGTCTTATAATTGTGACTTTGGCTGCCTTAGTCACTTCTTTCTATTACTATATGATCTGTAAGGAAGTCACCTGTACTGAGATCGTCATATCGACTCACAGGCTACGGACTCATAGTCGTAGACTCATCCACGAGTCTTCACTCGCCACCACTGGTATTTGCAATCGTGAGCTTCCATGGACTTCCATAGTATTCCAGGCTCTCATGTATATAAAGACAGAGCTTCTCCTTAGTTAGTAGAATAGACTTCATCAACTTCACATTCGTAACACTTTCTATATAGAGGGTGTCCGAGTGCTCAGTGGTGCAACAGCACGTATTAACCGATAGCATCGTTCCACGCGGTGGTAAAGCGTTACAAAGCCCTTTTCGTACCTTAAATAAAGGATGTACTTCCAACCCGGGAATCTCAGAGAAGGTTTAAGTGAACTTACTGACACCATACTCCGCAGTTTTGTGGACACCTGCAGCCGAATTGAGTAAGTCTCGTAGAGCGATATAAATACGTCTACAAGTTAATGGTGCCTCACAGCACTGCCGACACTCACATCCTCGAAGTTCACAATTCATCTGTCTACTCGACTGGGCACCAACGTATTAGCTCTCCTCAAGCCTGCACACAGTAGATAATCTCCTTTTTTTACATCGAATCAGCGAGCTATTTTATTTGTTTATGATGCTTATGTCCCAGCATCTAGTACCTAGGTAGATGCTAACATTTCATCCAAAGTTTCAATAAAGTACCCTCGATTGTAGACCCCGCGGTTCTACCCTAGTTTTCTAATAGGACATCGGCTCATCTTCATTGAGGTTTATCGAAGGAAGCAGATCTTAAGATACATTCAGCAGAGCGGTCCCGCACGCCTATCACACAGCTGACTCAGTCCGTTAATAGGTAACGATAGCGATCTTTAATCGCCGGAGGCCCACGAAGGGGGGGTTCGTAACCATGCTGAACTTGGAAGAGTACTCGATGCTACAGAAACCGTGTCAGTACATCTTCCATCAACGCCACGACCTCAGATTCCGGTAGGACAAGCAAGTTTCTAGTAGACCGTCTACCGGAGCACAGTTGATAGGACTGAAAATCATTCCTGACATACCACAGAGCTTCTCACAAACATACTGCGATAAAAGTTGGCGATGAGGAAGTGGAGGGGGTCACGACTTTACTTTGTTTTTGCTTTTGCGATTTCATTGGAGTGGTGGGGTTTAATTAGGAAGATATATGCTATGGCCGCAAGCCGCCGAATGCAATATGATTGCAAACAAACCGCGATAAAAGTATTTAGTCTTCCAGATGCACTTAGCCTCCAATGTGCACTGCCGTTGCCACGTGGATGAACCTATTTTCGCCGACTCAAGCTAAGAGATTGCCCCACTTAGCCGAGACATGACGGACTCGCCTTGTTAGTTATGATTCGTCGCAGTGCAGGGATCACATGAAACATCAAGGCGAATGAAACACTGAGGCGAATAGCCGATGTCTCAAAAGCAGTTGCCATGTTACCTGTGCTGGGATATCTTCCCGAGCGAAACGAATACGATTGGCTGGATTCTCATGCTAACCCTGGGACGTCATAGTTTATCGAAACGGAAGGCTTGAAAAGATGACAAGTGACATAACAAGTATGACATATTATAACAGCCGCAAGCCCACTCATCGTACAATAAATTCCCCAACTGAAATCTCCCAAGCAGCGCAACTCCGAAAAGTTGAGATACCACACCCGATACCGAGACCCTGTTCTCTAATCAGTACTGTAGTTGCTATACTTCCGTCGGACGGTTTAACACTTTAACGATGTGCGACAATGAATCTCCGCTAGCCGGCAGCAACACGGCCAACCCACTCACCGATCCAAAGCCCTGTGGTTGTGGAAAAGCGCACGACATTGAGCTCGACGAATTCATTGCGAGGAGAGGCTGGAGTGAGAGGGGGTGTTGTCGGAACTGGAAGAAGGGAAAGCGGCCATGTAAAAATTGCGATTGTCTTGTTTTCCTGGGGCCAGACCACGACAAACGGTGCGCGATGGCTGGTTAAGGAGGATCTGTTGTTTGGCTGGGAGGTGCAGTTGGACTTCCTCTTGCGAGTTTCTTTCTTGAGCAAAGTAACCGGAACGGGCGTGAGTCAGTTTTTGTTATTCGGGAGTCGGATGTTTTGTGTCGCGCTAGCTTACTCTCACCTATTGTCGATATTTCTTGTTTAAGTTCGGCGGTCGCCTGCATACTTCTCTGATACAGAATACCGCATTCTTAATTCTTCGCCAGATTTTTTAGTACCAGGCTGCGACTGAGTAACTATCGATAGAGGTACAGCGAGCATGCGGTAGTGCACATTGCACTCAGAAAGGGAGCCTCTCCGGACAGTTTCAGGTAACTGTTCTACGGTTAATATACCTGTCCCAGCGCTAGGTTGATTAATCGCCGAAGCGCCATATAATAGCAAATGACAAAAAAGACCCAACTGATAACTAGTAGTCAAATGAGAATGAATTTGGAGACATTCTCATCAGAGTATAGCTTTTGTAAGGGTCTCCTGGGATAGTTAGACAGACATCATATAACCGAAAAACATTGGGTGCCGCTAGCTCGGTATCATTACCACCACCGATCATCATCGGCTACAGCAGATCCCTACTATATAGTCATGAAGATTTCCACACGCGTGCTCGCTTGTATATATATATCAGGTTTCCAATTTCATTGATCATGGTACATACTTACATCTTGTTCAACTATAGCTAGCGAAAATGCATCCTCCCATATTGGTATCATTTTTTATCATTTCTCCAAACTACACTATTATATGGCGCTTCGGCAATTAATTAACTGTGCGCTGGGACAGGTATATTAGCCGTGGAACGGTTGTAGCTGTCCGGAGAGGCTCCCCTCAGAAGAGTCAACTTGACGTGGTCGCTCGTCACTAGTATTGAATCATAAAGCCTTGGTATTCGATGGAGTATCTCTATGGACTCTGAGAAATTGTAGGGAAATTTTTGGTATATTAATTTATGGGGTATACAATTTTACGCCCTATAAAACCTGTCCTTCTGCGCTGGGTAAGTGTTCATGCCTTCAACATATGGATGGAGTGCTTTGCGAATGCGTACCGGTAGTAGCGGCAGCTCAACAATTTATGCTTCATCACTTCTACGTCTTTCTATATCGGTACCGTATGAAAATTAATGGCGATAGCATCACTATGTTAACTTTGCAGGGCCGTGTTTCGATGAATCCGTTGCATTCAGGGTATTTTCGAATGTGTCGACCATGGCAGGAAAACAGTTGAATCTAATGATCCGGTTTTCACGGACAAAGATCGCAGTTTACTCAACTGGGAGGTAAGTTCAGCGGGAATTAAGATCAGCGGGTATATTTATGTTCCGGATAAAGACAGTCATGAGCTGATCGTGATCTTTAAAATTACAGACACGAAGGATTTGATAATGACTGTACGGGCGACATTTCATCATATTTTCTCTTTCTTTCGTCATGATATGGGTTTTTACCTAGCCGTTGCTATAATTCTGCGACGAAATGAGGTGAAATACTGGCGATTGGATGGAGTGCTTCGTTGGAAGAAGGTCAGGCGTTTGAAACCTATGTACCACATCTACAGGTGCCCTAATTGAACAGTACGATCATACGGAGGGTAGAGTGGAGATACATCCCTTGTATGCAGAGAGTTTCAAGTATTTGCCGCCAGGCCTGTACACGTATCTGATGCTGAGGAGGCAGTCTCTGGAATACTTACGTTGGTTGTGGATTTCCAGGAAGAGAGGCATCTATGTTTATTGCTCTAACCTTACTTACACCTATGGTACGTTCTTGTTTCACCCGCTCTCTCTGGACTGGATGATGCTAATTTAATATGAAGACAACTTTGAGAACCTGGGCCATACGTCAAGTTATTCACACCGAGTCTGTGGGATTATGCGTCACAGAGCTGGCTTGGTGCCTTTCTTCAAGGATGGTTACAGCATGGACGGTGGATTCTTCTTCATAGCCAACTATGTCATTCTCAATGACTACTCAAGATTGACAGGATGGTGGAGCAAATATGGCAGGCCACGTCAATTCAGGCATAGTGTAAGGCCAGGTCATGAAAAGGTATACAAGATATAGGAGTGGTACGTAGACAAATGAACTATTGAAGGCAAGGGTCAAATTTATGTCAAGATTGGACAAGGGTTGATAATTAGAGATAAGGAGATGTATTTGCCATTTTTTTAGTATTGTTAACTGTGTGATATCGGTACGTCGCCTAAGCGTTGGTTTGGCTGGCGGCCACGTTCAACGGTACTAGCATGCATTTCTTGCGCTAGTAATGATTTTCAGTGGAAGAGAAGAACTGTTGATCCAGGGGAAAATCGAGTGTTTACCGGTCGAACGATACAGTCTTCGACGTTACCACAGTTTTTTTCATCATCGACTCCGGATTCGTAATAGTCTGTCGACCCCAGCATTTGATGAGCCCTGCCGTCGACATCTGGTCTTCTACCGTATGATGGATGCCTTTGAGTGGACGCAGCGCAATGCCAAGTGTTTGGTCATAAGTCCTATCACCTTATCCACCCGGAGTGGATCTGAAACATCCCAACAGACTCGAGACTCCCGGAAACGGTACAGCCTTAGTTGGAAAGCACTAAATATTGATTCCTACTCCGCTTTAGGCACCGGAACAAGTTTGGCATGTATTGCGCTACGAACGATGTCTTACAATCATTGTATATCACTCGATGTAATCAAGACCTTCTGACCATTCACATTAAATTGTTGACCACTTGTTATCCTCGTATGTCACCCCTCTGCGTATGTGGTGGGGGAGACATGGTATGTTTTGCTTGCAGCGGACGGACTATTGAAGGGCCGGCACTAATCCTGCTAGTACGGACTATGGTGATCAGTTCTCATTGAATTAGAGGATCTCCCCTAGAGTCTGTAAGCCCTCCAAACGGCCTCTTGAAACTTATTTCAGTCTCTGATGTTCAAATTGGGGCACAGGTTCTGAGACTGCCTACTGAGACTAGATCACAAACTCAACAAAGTGGCTCGTATGCTGCTTGGCACTGCTCGCAGCTGTTCAATGCTATACGGGAAGTCCTTCATTTATTGCCGTACTCATCATTGCAAGACTGAAGTATTGAACGCCTTCCACCATACGTCTGTTGCACTCTCCCGCCTCTTATATTGTCGACTTTCCCAATGGGTATCAAACAGTAGGTAGTTACAATAATCGGGACAATTTTCCCAGGTAGCGGCTTGCCCCTATACCCGAACAGCCAACGGCCTGCGAAATTGACATCGAAACAACCCTGGTGTACCGATTGGTTGCCTAGGAAGTCGAAACCACTCGTAAGTACATTCCGGGTTAGATATTGAGTAAAGTGATTTAGAAAGGGCACAGAGTAGAACAATGTGCTGCTTAACAAGGGGTTGTACTTCAACTTTGCAACCACTCAAACAAAGGGACATGCACAGAGCCTAGCGTGTATGTGGAGCCCAGTCAGCATGTGCAGCTGCAAATGGGCGTTAGTGATGGACCCGGGCGAGCTGGAGGACTGCAGGGCGGTCGACCCAGTGAGTCCATTGAAGATCTAGATAACATTATCCCTATAAGTTTTTCCCTTTGCCTTTCATCTCTATTTCTTCTCCGGGCAATCAATCATTGGTGTCAACTCCCACTACAATCCTTCGATGCCGTTTCCACCTCTGCGATAACAGTGATGATTCTCGCTGGAAATAAGTAACCCCTGTAGTTCACCTTCCAGTGTACTACCCCAGCGTCAATACCAAACCAATGACATATGCAACCTCACGGCTGAGTATTGATTCCATGACCTTGCGACCTCTCTTCAACATTTGACGACCAGAGAGGTCACTTCAATCCGGATATCTTGGATATACGATGTCCCCCGAGATGCTGACACCTCGAGTGTCGTGCAGCGCCGCTGCGAGAGACTATTGCCGCCAGAGGAGCACGCTGGGGTTCCGCACTGCTATCGATCAAAGAGTAACGGGTTGAGTCGGTGTAAAAATCGACGTTGTTTGAGACCTGCGGATGAGGCCGTAGTTGAATGTAGAATTGTCAGTCAGCACAATTCGGGGTTCTAATTGTGGTAATCTCATTTGACGCAGGGGGGAGAGCAATTGAAGTCGGAGTAGCAAGTCACCTACTGGGCTGAAGTAAAAGGACTGTTCTAGCAACATAAGTATTGACACGAGGTTGGTGCCACCGCTTGTTGCAGCGGCTGCAGGTGATAGAGGTATTCGTGGTGGCGTGTGAGATAGACTTTACTCTGGAGATAGCACCAACATATAGCACTGTTATCTAAAGTACGCTTAGTACGTTCACGTAGCTGGATTCGCCGAACTTTTAGCCGATTCATCGATCGGGTTTGTTGATCCGGGGGTTCGGTTAATTAGCGTATAACTCGATTCAAACCACAAATCCAGGGGTTCACTTCGCTAGCTGCGGGAGATCAGCACAAGGGATAACCCTGCATCCTATCCCAGGCAGCGCAACGAAACGATAACCTCATACGTCTTCAGGTACGGCGCGAAAATTGGAACACCTTTCAGCTTCTTTCTCTAACTATTCTCTTTGTATTACCGTTACTCTGCCGCTCTTGCGGTTCCCGATCTGACATATTGCGAGTGTCTCTGAACTGTGTGCGTCTACTTATCCTGTTGTGTGACGTGAGACTGAGTGTAGGTATGATTTGCCTTAACCTGCAAAGTCCGAGCTGGCTTCATGACACCATTATTCTGTATCAGCTAGAGACCCGCTTTCGCCAAATTTCGGTCACGACAACGTCCAGCCTGGGCTAAGAGTAGTTCCTATAAACATAGTGGACTAAATGGGTTCTATTAAAGAACTTGACGGGGATGATTGTTAGATTTGTAGCTTCTCAAGCACTTACTTTTCAGTGAGGTAATGCTTAGTATACGATGTCGTACAAAAGAAGAGCCGGAGTGCCGCACTGCGTGCTGAAATGTTTGTGCTACATTTCCTTTTGTTCCCATGAACACGGGAGCGATATGGTATATACTTTTTTCAACATAATACTCTTACTACAAGAATCGAAACTACCCAATGTAGCAGTTTTCAGATCAGAATGCCATGGTGTTGGAACATCGTAGATGGTCACACAGTCTGATAGTTCGGTCAACCCGCCGTAATTTCCCACCTTACATTATTGCGCCCATTAGCCACCTCTGTCAACGAACTTCACATGGAGACATATTGCGGAAGGTTGTGGTCCTATATATCGTGCATGCTTCGAGCCATTACTCCCAGCAATCAGCACTGCCAATCCAGGATTTCAATCAGCTCGTCCCGTTGCGCCTAAAAAGAACTCCTCACCAGCAGCGAGCGATTTGAATGAAGTGTATCAGCAGGCGATATCGTAACAACGAACTTACTGCTTACAGCTATCTCAGGGTTCCGAGCCTGGCTATTGTTACTTTGGATGGTTCGGTGACTTGTTGATTGACTCGGTTGACTGACTGACTCTCGAGGGCATAAGGCCGTATATGTACAAGCTCCCATATCCGTTTGCATACACGTTTGCACCATCATGAGACGCTCTCCCTGATCCTGATACAAGCCATGCAACCCTCATACAAGCCGCCATCTTCATACGAGCCATCAAACGGAGCTGAGACTCACGATGCAGGTACACATGCAACAACTGTGTTGGTAATAGTGAAGGGGAGAACCGTTTGAATAGACTTAGATACAGAGAAGACAGAAGGAGAAAGGCTCGAGTTATATAGGAGAGAAAAGTGTGTCTCATCAGACCCGCTTACAGTCAGCTCGTGTCAGGTCTATATATACATGCAACAAACTGTATTCAAATACTGATTGCTAAAGAAGCTTGTATATATTCTAAACTACAGGAGAGTTCTTGTGATCTTATATACGGCATTAAAAGTATGCCTTGTACGCATGCATGCCCACTCAGCTGGCTTCTCCAGCTGAGTCTGGAACAACCATCATTATCGTGAGATTATGATATCTATTAGTTCAGCTGAAGCTTATAAGCTGTACGTACGGGAGGCGGTCCATATATGCAACAAACTTATTGCATGATAGGTCTCTGCCATCTTATGGCCGGAGATGACTCTCGTATGGCCGGAGGTGAGTGTCGTATGACCGGAGATTGCTGTCGGCCTGAAGGGTCTATACATAGATGCGTACGCACGCATTCACACTTGTACTCATATATATATGGCCTTGTGGCACTCTTAGATAATATACAATCAAGCTTCTCTAGCATCACTATTTGAACAAAACTGCCGTAACAAAATGCCGAGTGAGACTCTGTGTGCTAGCTCCTTCGTGCTCGCTCACTGTTGAGGATGTGCTTATACTGACACAAACACTTACATATAGCGGTGATTTGTTGCTAGCGGTTATTAAAACGGTGCATAAATGAGGCTGTAGCTGTGTCAAACTATGTAGCTTAGGGCTGACCTACAACAGATGCATAGGGCATGTCCAAATATATCCGCACTGGTTTCGGGGGTCTCCGGTCTGGCTCTTGTAAATCCATTAATATCTGGCCAAACCCTACAGCTATATGCCCCAAATCCTGTGCTTGCTCTTTGTCGGCTTATAATACGCCGTATCTTCAGGGTTAACATTATAGTACCGTACCTGCTAAGCGAAATAATCCATTCCTCAGTGACGTTGATGTAGCAACCAAAGGCAGTATTTAACGACTTTTCCACCGAACTCGAATTATTGAAAGAAGCTGGGATAGTACAACTACCGAGAAGTTCATTCTCTATTTTATGACCATGCGCGTGAGATAAGATCTGACACGTTTAGTGATCTACGCCCTTCCTTTGGTCAATACTGGTCGACTGCCTTTCATACCGGAACAAGTTTTGGATGCAAACGTCACCCCATTGTATTTTGGTCACTCGAGTATCTACAGACAGTCCAGGCTGTCCCGTTTGGAATGTGGATACATCCGTGATGCTCCTTACCATATATATATCACATCCCATGACGGAGTGCAGTCTCGCTGAGAGGGAACGTACTCTATTTGAAAGAACCCTGGAGTCTCCCCTCCTGGGGTCGTCAACCTCTAAAGCGGATTTCTAGTCTCAGTACGTTTATGCTGATAGAACCTTAGTCCTACTTCAACCAAGGTCAAGAAGATAGAAGAATATACTAGTTACCATGGAGGCGAGTCCAACCGCGTCATGGATTCTCACTTATTTTCACAAGATGGTAAAACCTTTTCGTTGGCACACAAATACAGCTATTCCAAGAGAAAAATATGACCGCATCATATTTCCGGCTGTTAAAATCGTACTTTATTTTCCATGTGGTAGGAATATTGTCGAGCATGTCGCTTGTTGATTTGAATCATCCGTTCTTGTAATTACGAGAGCGCAATCGCGCAATCTGTTACGACACTTGGGAGTAAATTTGGACACTGAATTCCGCTGTTTCTTTACATTCTGTCACCCATATCAAAGCCGGAAGCACCAATTTCGATAAGAATTGGCTACACCACAGAAGTAGAAGTCGTGAATTCCTCACTATATTAAATCTCAACATCAATCTCCGCACGCCACGTCCCTTGGCAGATGTTTATAAACCCCGCACTCACATTTATACCGTCTACGCGTGAGTACCAGCTTGTGTAGATTAATTTCTGCACGCTCCGCACACCTCGCATGGTTTTAAATAACAGGTGACGGAATCTTACTTACGTGGCGTTTAAATTCATGCACTATGGTTCTTATTCGGCACCTAGCATGCTGCAGAGCCCTGCATCTGCATTTCAAACGCAATCAATCGAAGTTGTCCGTTATAAAGGTTGCATAGCTCTAAAACTTAGTCGTGAAACTATGGTACCGTTCTCTGGCCTAGGGTTTAGAATTCTTGCAGCTAAGTGCTGCTGTGGTAAGTCAGGTTAAGTGTTTGATACGTGACTGTTACGAAACCCGATTTATGGATAGGAGTCGTGTCCAGATTAACCCCAAAGTCTGGTTTAGGAGTGCACTGAGAAAAATGAGAGTTGGGGGAAGTTTGCTGAGTATGTTCTACATTGTGGGTATCAACTTAGGAAGTCATAGTTGGCCGCTTTTGGCATTTTGAGTGAAATACTTTGGAGAAAAGTGAAATCATGCCATATGACGTTTGTGCAAAGTTTCGGCGCCAACATCATTGGTGAGATTTGGGCTTCCCTACAATCGAATTGTTTGTTTGTTTTGGCTGTCGTTGATTTAGGTACTGTCATACGCAAATATTGGTAGTTAGTACCTTTCTATTTAGGAGCATCTGAATTGGCTCCAGTTTGCGTTCACGCTCAGCCACGACGAAGGTGGAACACATCGGAGGAAAAAGTTCCGATAAATTAATAACAAACATGTCATTCCAATGACGATATACCATCCTAATAAACTAGTATTAAGTTATTCCTTTCCAAGCTTCCATGCATCGTCTCAATGGGCGTACAACATCCCAATAGAATATCTGCATCTGTTCTGGGCTCCTGCCATCACCGCCACTGTATCCCCAGTCTCGTGAAGCGTAACGTCCCACACAAATCCCCACAACCCCTGAATATCTCGCACCCATCTCTTTTCCGACACGTTCCCTTTGCGCAACAAGTTCAGATATGTCCGGATCACCGTCACCGCTCTCCTTGAACAACTTTCCGCATGCAATCTCAACAAGAGCAATTGTCAAAGACCACAATTGTTCGCGCGACAACCAATCTCCCGCTTTCGATATATCGTTCCGAAGAATAGCGGAGCCGAACGAAGCTGAGATGAGCGGAGTCTCTACAATTTGGTTTGGTGAACTGTCGCTTTGGTCCACCAGGAATGATATATCACCGCTGTTCCAGTTTTGACGGAACCAGGAGGCAGGGTTAGAGCCATGGCATAAAACGGCGCTTGCTAATAACCAAGCAAGTGTGTAGCGGTGTTCTTTTGACCACAACAGGCCCCCTTCGGATGATCTCGCAGACTCGAACATTTGTGATAGGGAGACACGGGAAAAAGACGACTGTAAGGTTTCGTGATATAGTGATAGACGGTAACCTTCCTCACTCGTAATATATCCAAGATGGTTCTGTGCGGGGTGGATTTTTAGACAGGAACATAAATCTTGGATAGCCATCTGATGCACTTCTGCATTGGTTTCACACTGAATTGTAACAAACGAGCCTGAGCATGCACCGGTGACAGCGGCCAGAGTCTGATTTGGTGGATGCTCTGTGAGGAGAAGGCGAAATAAGTGATTGTCGGAGAAATCTATGGCCGAGACTGATCGCTGTTCATCGAGATTGACACCGTATAACTGAAAGTCTATGCGATGACAGGGACAGTTTGCGACCTGCGTCATCGCTCGATAAATCCTCTCGGAAAGGTTTTGTACGTGCAAGAAATCGGTAAATGATTCGCTGTACTGTGGTTGCCCGCCGGCCCCCACTTCGATTACTTCGCCCGCTTCTGGGCGATCTGGGGGAGTCCAAGAAAGCATAATATCACCAATTTGTTGATGAAGAGTATTGATGTCTGCCTCTAGCTTTGCTTTACGTGACAACCACTTTCTCTTGATGAGCATTCCGCGCGCGTGTGTCTTGGCAAGTTCTATTAGTGTAGGGCGATGTTCGACCTGTTACCAGTCAGCGGGGATTGGGTGAATTAGGAGGTTGCTAGTCTGACTCCTACTAGTAGCGCCGTGAATTTTTGAAGTTCATTTTCCACTCTTCTCAAATCTTTGTGGATGACAAGGAAAGCATCCATCTCGAAGTCCCTAAGATATGGCTGGATCTCTGTCCACTTCGCATGCGTTCTGCCTTGTAGGATTTCGGCCCGCTCGGATTCGCTAACCTCACTTCCGAACAATTTTTGGCATTGGAGGTTGAATTTTGATGCTTGGATCCGCAAACGAACGTGCAACCGCTGGACGTCGTCCTTATAGCTTCTGGCTTCAGCAATAATGTCAAACACCCTCCCAATACCTCTGTAAGTCGGAGCAATGAGGCTTGCTATAGCTAGTGAGGTCCCTAGCGGTTCGACCATGGCTACTATTAACGGTTCTGATCGTATCTCTTAATCCCCGCCTGGTATTGCTAAATCTGTAACTATTAGCTCCAACTAGCTAAAAACTGATTTCAAGTCAGCAGGAACTACTAACCACAGTGAATTCTCAAGGTACTGCTATCAAAGCGTAGTGAACCGTAGGATATAGAGGAGGGACGAAGGACAAGTACGAAGCGGGGTAGCTGTTCGGAATATATTACCAAGTAGGTAGGCAAAGTGCATTGTCTTGGCAACCTTCCACAACCATAATTCACTTGTTGTACTGGTAGATTGTTCTTGTTCTCCCTCTACTAGAGAGAATTTCATTACAGTATGATCAATGATTCGAATATTCGGTGGAGAGACGACACATACTCGTAGGTGAGATCACTCTTGTCAAGATATCGGAACTAGGAAGCGTATCTCGGCTTAGCGTTATTCCGCTTAAGTACGCAACCAGGATCCTGCTTTGCTAGTCTCGGAGTGTGGTACCAGCGTTTGGGGCTGCTGCTTTGCTAATCCACCGCTGACACGAAAGCTAAATGGATAATCTGTAAACATTTGAAAACCCTTCCTGTATTGGTATTGAAACCTATGGACCTTCCGCAAATATATATTGCTGCAATGTGCAGCATATTAGAAAGTACACACTCCCTATCGGGAAGAGTAGTTAGCCGTATGGTGTAATATATCGACTATATTTACACCCTGAAATCATACCAATTGCCTGCTTCCCCGCTCCAACACCTCCACTGAGTTCTTGAGCACGATGAACTCACAAACCCCCCGGAACACCATGGTTTTCGACAAAGAGAAGTTCCGAACGATGGCCAAAGAGCTCGATGCGCCTCAAGTTGGTTTTGTCGGAGAACTCTATACTACTTGCTGCCGTACATTCGCCTCGCTCATAGTCGAACTGGCACTAGAAGCTACCTCGAGTGTAAAATTTCACGCCACCGAGGAGCTAGGGAGGCTTCGTGTTTGGGGCGATGGATTCGAAGCCGAAAATGGGGGCATGGACAGATTGCTTAGTACTTCGGCGGAGTTGAGAGATGCCGTCGTTTTCCTTCTCACAGGAGTCGCGCGTAAACTCGAACAACGTAAGTCTGATGACCCCGACAGTCAAGTGTCCTGATCACTAAATACGCAGAACTGAGTCCTGGATCCGATCACTACCGCAGCCTAACGGCTTCCATCAAGAAGGCCGAGCTCTTGTTCCCGGACAGTGTATTCACGAGTTTCGAAGCCACCTCACTCAAACTACCTAGTAACCACGAGCTTGCCGCGGAAGCAGAAACCCGTATATGTTTAATCTTTAACCTAGAGCATATGTCGTGCTAATTCTGACAATTTACCCCGCGTGCAGAACTTCGTGAACTCGAACTCGAACTCGAACTCGAACTCGACCTCGAACTCGATTCAGACCGCAATTTCCCCCAAACAGATTCTCCATCGCAGTACTTGTATGAACATGAAGAGAAAGAGACCGAATCACGCGACGATATTGATAGGCAGCTTCTCAGCACACTGGAATACATGAACACGCTCAACAATTGTCTGTATGAGCTTGTTCCGCTCCTGGAGAAGAATCACAATCGCACTACGTTATCGTCCTCTCCAAACAACCAAAACACAGCCATACCGAGTAGATTAGCGACTGGTTCTGTTAGAGACTTGCTTTCTGAAACAGGTGCTCTCCAGGCAGCTCACTTGCGAGAACCGATTCGATTACCGAAGTCCCATCATTTACCAAAAGTGCATCCGATTAAGGCCGCAGAACCTCGAAATCATCTGGTACAAACTCCTGATTATCTTAACCCAACACTCCACACCGCAGCAGAACAGCCTCTTTTGCACCTCCTTCCAGGATTGACACAGCACCCGAGAAACACAACCTACCGGTCAAGCTTGGAACCCAATACACTCCCAGGATCACCACCGAGTGTTACATCAACAATTTCAAGCCCCCCTCACACCAGTACCGCACGAAATGACCGCTTCCAGGACTCTGAGTCCTGGCTTGGACTCTACTTGGATCCTATCAACATACCTGGGTCGACTGAACATTCTACAGCTACAAAGTCCAATACCAATCCTTTCACACGCACGTCAAAAGTTGGGAATCGACACTATTTAACTCCTGCCGGAGCGGGTGAGGGGTTGAGGTGCACGTTTGTTGAGAACGGCCGGCTGTGTGCAGAAACTTTTAAGCTTCCATCTGAGATGAGGTAAGACATTCCTTCAAGTTTCTCTGCTCCTGGCGTACAACTGTGCCCTAAGCTAACGTTACGACGAGCTAGGTCGCATCTGATTGACAAGCATATGGAATTCTCATCGTTCCAATGCGACAATTGCATGCGCATCTTCTCACGCCCCTCATCGCGTACTAAGCATTTGGAAAGGGCCGACACTGGTGGGAGGATATGTCCTTATAAAACCACAGCAGGTGGGAAACAGTTCGAAATTCGAAAAGGGGTGGAGGAGGCCCTTTGGAATATTCGCCTGGAACAGGTAGAAGTTGATGCTGCGGTTGAATTAATCACACGATACAATGGGCAACTTTCGGCCCGCCGTAGACGGCGCCAGTCGTCAGACCGGTCTCCGGCCCCGGGAGACCGGGGTAGAGGTTCGTTCTGTCATCTCGCTCCAAGTTTTACACATCTGATCCCCGCAAACAACTAACGTTTTATGATGCAGGTCCTCCCAGCCCGCTGAGAGATGGCCACCAACCACATGGCATCCGCAAGAACGACCACAGGCGCACCCGCTCCACCTCTACTGGCGAACACTCCCGAAACTCACAACAATATTCGGCTCAGAGTTCTCACCCACACGGATACTACCACCCCCAACCGCAAACACTTCAGGCACACCCACCGCAGTTCCCACAAAACTGGAGCGGTACAAGTGAGGCTGATAATACATACAATTCTTCAGTTGGTGCTCTCTTCCCTCAAGTGCATTCAGCAGATGCTAACGAACCGACCGCACAGCCCCCTAGTCCTAGCGGAAACTATCCTCATCAATAGAGGGAAAAGGTGATAGGTATGAAAGATGGTCGGTGGATCGTAAGTCCTGACTTGCGCGGATGGGACTCGAGACTAGTTTCTTTGACGAGTATGTATGAGTTCATTAGCACGCGGTTTAAATCATGAAACAAGTTGCAACAATTAGTTAATTGGTTTACTTCTTTCTGAATGCATACACGTCGTGGTCGTCTGAATGACAGGACAAGCTTTTGAGAGTAATGTGATATCGATGGTCTAGATCGTGTTAATAGCAGGGATATCAAAGCGGCAGAATTGCGCACCCGGATGATCGCAAACTGCTGCCACACGAAAGGGTATGACGTTTCTTCGGCAGTTGCACTTGCATGTGCATAGTGGGGTGAAGTGCGGGGTCCGCACACACCTTAATCCGGAGATCTCCGTGTGCTTCGGAGAAGGCGTAATAAAGATAAGATGAGAATGATGAGATCAGATAAACAAACTATGTCAAACTCATGATGGTTAACGAGATTTTCCTCCCAGTGCTTCCATCACATCAGCAAACACTATAAATTTATATTAATGTGGTTAAACCACCCCCACCCCATTCCCATTTTTAAGCTAAGCGACGCCACTATACCAAATGCCTGGGTGGTTTGCAGAGTTAGATGGGTGGGTAGTTAGAGGGGCGGAACCGATGATTACCCCGGATGACGCCGAATCTCTAACATTTCTTGTAGCAAATGATCCAGTGATAGCCAACCATCTGTGCTATCTATCCCGCCCTGTAATACTACGCGGCAGGAACGGGGGTTCTTCCTCACGGCGACCGCCGGGGTTTTGCCTCTTGCGTCCAGAAGCACAAAGACGGCTGGGGGATTCATAAATTATCAAGGCTATGTTCAGGAGTAGATTAATGTTGTATGGTATGTCCGAGAAGGTGACCAAATCTCCTGTACTCGGGTATGGGCTAAGAAATCTAAAGAGATCAATTATGCTGCCTTAAATGACTCCATCGAGGGCAATGGTGTTCAGCGTGAGACGAGGTATCCCGCAGCTCAGTCTCCGGACTAAGAAACTCCTTAGTAGCCAGTATCCACCAACGAGACGGTTCTAGGGCCTTTATAGGAAAATTCTGGGACGTCTTATTAGTTTGCGAGTGATATTGCATGACCCAGTCAATCCGATGGCAGAACATTTTCTAGAGATGGTATCGTCTATACTGTTATTGCAGCAGCTCCTTTCCTCATACTGCTCAGCCCTAATATACATACGTGTTCGCCGTTTACTAATTGACGATATTAGCTAGTTTATCTGCCGGGGCCTGTTGATCCGGTGTTCGGTTAATTAGCATTAAACTTAATCTGAACTGCAAATCATAGGGGTTCACTTTCTCTTGTTCACAGGCACACCAATCCTAGCACATCGATCTGGACAAGCCGATTACTGGTGTGATTGGGTGAATTTTCCATGATGGACATTGTGAATTCATGAAATGATATGATGACACAAATGCTCATGCGCAATGCAGAATTATGTATGAGACACTACTGTACGAATACTGAACTCAGCTAGCAACAGGTTTTAATAGCATTTTGCCAGATGAAGTTACAATTTTCCTCACATTCTACTACTCTCTTCCTCGATAAGGAAACCAGTTAATCTGTAACTGTTACCCACCTCCTTTGCTACCACTCAGCATTGAGTTGCAATTTTCTCAGTTTAGGGACGTCCAGGATCCCTACTGTATAAGTCCCTGCACCGATGACGTTATGATAAACTCGTAGCGCTAGGTGCGAGGGATCTGCACAAGGGTGACCCCTCATCATGCATAAGGCTTACAGTGGCCCGACAAAACTGACCATATGTTAACGTCTTCGGGCATGGTACGAAAAATTGGAATCTCTCACAACTTTTCAGCTGTCTCCCTCTAACATTTTTGTTTGTACTACACCCTTATTCTATTGCTCCTGTGGTTTATGACCTAACATTGCGGGCGTTTTCCGAACTGCGTGCACCTCCTGGTCATGGTAAGTAGGAATGCTGCTGAACACGATACCGTATTGTAGTGTAGTGTAGTGGTAGTGTAAAATACCGTAATATAGCTATTATAGTAAAGTGCTGAATACGCTAATTCTATTAGGCATGTTATTAACCTAATGAGGTGAATATTGAGTGATATCGGTGGAGCAACAAAGCGGATGCAGTTCCAATTGTACAGATCTCAGTTGCACAATCTATATCCTTCATTTAGGAAAGATAACCGCGAAGAAACTATGGTGATTAAAGCCGAGACTATCATCATTGGAAGAGTGCAGCTCATGTTTAGAGCATGCCGCAGAAAAACCTCTGACCGTTACAATACGCAATAAATTTATTTTATATTACATCTTTCAGTAATATCTATCACTTTACTGTAATCCGGAATCCTGAACTACAAAAACTGAAACTATTTATCCAAAGGTACATATCTCTCTCGGTTGCGAGCCAAACTGTTACTATTTGGTCCAGAACAAGGTCTAGTGAGGTCCATCCGAATCACAGCTACACCCCTGAGGTCTCACTCTTGCTACTCGCCAATCCCACTCGCCACCCCGATCGCCACTCTGAAGGGAACTCCAGTTCTCAATTTATATTAGACATAGATTCTGTCTTCTAGATAGATCAAGAGACTTCATCAGTATCGCACAGTTCAAAACTCTGTGACAAATATGCCGAGTGAGATTGAATGCAGTAGCTTCTTCTCGCCAGCTCATGCTTGTTGGCTGCACTTATCCATCCATCCATTCCGATGCGAGGGAAACAAACTAGCTACCTACAGTTCAAGACGTCTCAGCTGTGCCGATGAAGAAATAATGATAGTCCCAATCTTGAAGCCCCAACATCTCCGGTGGCTTAACCTTCGCCTACACACCATTTGCACTACTTCCTTCTATGGTGGGGGACGGCTAAAACAGGTGCAAGACGGACATTCTCTGGTACCAAAAACTAAGCCCAAAGGGGGAATTGCGAGTGCAATTTCATGATGGTTGCGAGCAGGCATTTTCTAGTATTTACTCTTATCGTCGATGCGACGATGGGTTTTATGTACAGCATCTTTGAAAGAATTGGTTTCATAGGTAAAGCCAGACTGGTAGGCATCTAGAACCTTCATGCAGTGGGTGTAGTAATGGAAAATAGAAGATGTAGTGACTGATGCAAGTGCTCTGGGAAGTGTTGCCCGCAATCCATCCAGAGTGTAATCACAGTTCTCACAGGACTAGTATTTTGCAGTACACCAGAAGCTACAGGAGAATCATTAGCAGAGGTGTCAAGTATTTTTTGCAGGGTAGTTACTGCTCAATAAAGTTCAGTTCACAGTGGAACTTAGGATAGAATATGACTTCATGGTGTAGTGATCTAAGTTCCTCCTCCAAACGGCCCTTTTGCTCTTTGAAGTCCCGCTGCTGTGAGAGCACCCTCACCGCACAACAGCCCTCCTCCCTGTCACCACAGCCAGTACGCTTGTTGGTTGTAGGGCACTGCAAAAGTAATCCGTGTGGCTTGGGCCACAGTTTTCACTCTTTTAAAACCCATTTAGCACCTTTGGGCTTGTCTCATATGTGCATTTTACCAACATCTGTGCGGGGAACAACCATGGACTGGGGGCGGTTCAAGCAGTGGGCAAAGGTTTCGCGCATAAGCAGTTGCTTACCCCCAGGATTGAGGTTCATCCATGATGCTACAAGAGCATTGCGTGCAAAACAGCTATGGTTTGATGCATTATCAAATGCAAAGAGAGCTTGACAACCAGGAAATGCATATGGTAATATCTTTGCTGCAATCTGAGTGGCTTGATCTGCCATCTTGTCTCCAGTCCAGTAGTTATCCTTTCCATACTCGAGATACTGCATTGCTTCTCTTACTGGTTTTCCATCAAGCATTGGCCACATCAGGTTTTTTAGGAGCTCACTATCCGGAACAGCAGTGGGAACTTGCAGAACTCCATTAGGTGTGAGGAACGCTGAGACCATGATACCCTTTCCTTTAGACTTGGGTCGCAATGGGGGCTTCCCATTGAACATCCATAGCTGTCACTTTCCATCATTGGCATTGAAGGTTGATTCGTCATGCGTAACCAAAACCATTGGCTTCTCCCCTTGCAGAAGTGTATCTGGTATCCACCATGCTCCACTTTCATCAAAGCAAACTAGTCAAGGCTGAAAGCCATACCATTGTGGAATAAACACCTTCTCATGGTACTCTCTCACATCCTCTCGCTTATGGCCATCCACATAAACACCCTTGCGCACAGTTCCCCACTCCAGCCCAAGTTTCTTGAGCCATTGCCGGGCTGTGCGAGCTCTGATTGACTGAGATTGGGATGGTTTACTAGATTCTGGAGGGCCGCTGGCCTCCTGATTGCTCTGTGCAGCCGGTACCTGTTCTGCTGCATCACTAAGAACAGTTTGCATCACATTCTCCGCATTTCTAGAAGCTAAGTATTCTCCTACAGTCTTTGCAAGGCCATGCACTGTGATATCTGCGAGCAATTAGCAAAAAATATGGTGAGAATTTTGAGTAGGGAACCTTATGCTCACCAACCCCTGAAATCCACTCTCGTACATGAAGCATTACACCTTCATCATTAAACCAACAGCGTGTTTTTGCGAAGCAGCCTGGTCTGCCCTCTTCAATGAACACATTCTTTAATGAAGAAATCTCCCAGGTGACTATCTTGCGTGCAATGTATGTCCCTCTAATAAATGTGCGTGCAACAATGGTAGCCATGCTTGACCTGGTTTCCCCCAGCTGTTTTGATCTCTGTAAATACAAGAAAGCTAGAACAGCCTGATGCCAGTTGAGGTTTTGTCCTCTCAAGCGGCTTGTCCTGTCTGTAGTGTTAGGAACGGGTCCGGGTAACCCGCCAGCAGTCGGGGTTTGGTCCGGAACAACGGTTTGTTTTGGTTCCAAACCCGTCCAAAAACCCGACCTGGAGCTTCTTGGGGGGCCAAACCCGCACCTGTACCCGTCAACCCGCAGGTATTGCCGGGTTTGGCTAGACCCATTGGTTCCAATCTCCCGTTTTCATTTTCGGGTTTTTCTATTTATGGTCGCAGTCAGATAGATTGCTGTTATCTGCAAAATATTAGCTTTCGTACATCATTCTCTTAATTTGTCTCATTGGCTGCCTTTATAATCAAAACACGGAGAGACATGCTCCCTGCTACATCCTGAAGTTGAGTGTGAACAAATTTTCGTCTTGCATCATGAGTATGATTTGAGGTCTGGCACAGCCATATTGATAGTTAAGGCAGTCATTAGGCTGGAAATTGATCAGTTTGCATCTGCGACTCCGCCTACATCATTTGTCGAGCTGATAGAGATGCACAATAGTGTCAGTGGAAAATTTCAATGCTGCAAGCAACATCACGAGCAGAATGTAGCCATATCAGATTAACATAACGGAAACCACCATCTCACATATGCATATCGGCATTCATAACCGACGCAGTACCCAATTCATCACTGATTCCAAAATTGAAGCCTGTTAAACCCGTTAGCTTTCACCCCTGCATATTTCCTCCCTACCTACTAACCATACAGGAAATGGATTCAGATGAACATATTGTATTGGCTCGTAGGTCACCTGTACACAACCTGCACAATATGTAATTATTGATGACATATCTCCCCAAAATGTAATTGCTGTATCTATTTTGCTACGTGTCAGAATTTTTTTGATTTTAGTGACAACATTGTGAGACATGATAGTTAGTCTGTGCATGTGCGAGCGTCATACGGGCCATACAGACATTCTAAACTCCAAACCGAGTTGATTGACAATTGATCAACATGTTATCGTCCTGCCTCTTAGAGATAAGTTAGAACGCGCAATCTAAACTCGAGATAAAATTGACTAACAAAGTTTCACTTAGTGATCGAATACGAGTTATAGAAGGTGTGGTCAATGCGCAACGTGAATCTGTATGAATGACCACCATCATGTTGCATTCATCCATACACCCAACTATATCACTCCCCATCCAGACCGGGTGCACATAGTCAGCATTTTGAAAAGTTCTTATGGTAGGTCATAGAAATTGAGGAGATCCAACTGGATATGGCAAAGTGAGCAAGTTGGGCTATATTAATGAAAAATTAGTATATGGATCTACATGCAGTGAATTGCCAGCTGAACGCGCTGGAATGTCACAGTGCTAGGTGATCCATTGCTCAGAGAACATGTGCTTCAGTTGATCAGAAATTGATATGCCACAAAGCGTTTGCATGCAACTGAGTATTGATAGAATTTGTACATTGGCTGTCAATAATGACTATATGATTATTTGTACAAAATTATTATCCATAAAACAACAGTTAGGACATGTTTATGGTGAGTGTGAATGGAGCGTAAATGATTTATGGTCTTGTAAGTAAGTTAATTGGAAAGTGAGTTGCATGCTGTTATTCATAACACATGTATTGGCTGCCTTGACTAGCAAAATACAAAGCGACACGGATACAGCCCAATGCTGAACATCAGAGTCATCGGAGTGACGATGATTTTTGGTTTTATATGTATGTTAATTGTGAAGCAATTTGCTCGCAGTTATGCATAACCAAAGTATTGGCAGCCTTTATAGCCAATAAAGAAAGCAACACGGTAACGGGCCGATTCTCAAAATGAGCGTCAAGGGAGCGTCAATGATTTTTGGACTTGGAAGCAACTTAACTAGGAAGTGATTTGCTCACTGTTATTCATAATCAACAGATTGGCAACCTTTATAGGCAAAATAGACTGTGGCACGGTAACAGCCACATTTTGATGCTTAGTGTCAACAGAGCATCAACAATATTTTGTCTTGTTAGTATGTCAATTGGAAAGCACGTTGCTCACTGTTATCCATAACCAACGTATCGGCAGCCTTTAATAGTAAAAGAGAAATTGGCACAGTGACAGCCGCATTCTGAAAATGAGTGTCAATGGAGGGTCAATGATTTTTGGTCTTGTAAGTAAGTCAATTGGGAAGCTATTTGCTCGCTGTTTTCCATAATCAACGTATTGGCAGCCTTTATGGGCAAAAGAGAAAGCGACATGGTCACAGCCCCAGTCTGAAAATGAGCGTCAACAGAGCGTCAATGATTTTGTGTGTTGCATCTCGTATAATTCAATGGCTGTGCTACGGCATTTAACCATAATCAAAGTATTGGCAGCCTTTACAGGCAATATCGTGTTTGTCGATACTGCGACACGACAAAATGAGCATCAACAGAGCGTCAACAGAGCATCAACACAGCATCATCACAGCGTCAACAGAGTGTCAACAGAGTGTCAACCATTTTGGGTGTTGCATCTTGAATAATCCAAGCACTCTGCTACGGCATATATCCAGAATCAATGTATTGGCAGCCATCATGAGCAAAAGAGATTGCAACATGGTCACAGCCCCAGTCTGAAAATGAGCGTCAACAGAGCGTCAAAGATTTTGTGTGTTGCATCTTGTACAATTCAATGGCTGTACTATGGCATTTAACCATAATCAAAGTATTGGCAGCCTTTACAGGCAATATCGTGTTTGTCGATACTGCGACATGACAAAATGAGTGTCAACAGAGCATCAACAGAGCGTCAACAGAGTGTCAACAGAGCATCAACACCGCGTCAACAGAGTGTCAACAGAGTGTCAATGATTTTGGGTGTTGCATCTTGTATAATACAAGGGCTGTGCTACGGCAATTACCCATAATCAACATATTGGCAGCCGTTATGCGCAAAAGGGATCACGACATGGTCACAGCCCCAGTCTGAAAATGAGCGTCAACAGAGTGTCAATGATTTTGGGTGTTGCATCTTGTATAATCCAAGGGCTGTGTTATGACATTTACTCATAATCGAAGTATTGGCAGACTTTATAGGCAATATGGTCTGTGTCAATGCCACTACACCTCAAGCGTCAATGGAGCCTCCACAATTTTTGGTCTTGTAAATAAGGTAATTTGTAAGTGATTTGCTCGCTGCTATCCATAACCGATGTATTGCCACCCAGTATGCGCAAAAGAGAAAGTGAAATAGTCAAGGCGCCATTCTGACAATATCCGTCAACCCAGTGTCAACTGAGGGTCATCAATTGGTGGTGATGCAGATCGGATAATGAACGCATCGCATGGACATTTGAGCTTATAATTGAACTGTTGCCCTCCTCTGAGGTCAAAAATACAGATCATTAAAAGAAAAACATGAATTAAAATATTGTCGATCTCGCCACATGCAAAACATGCAAATTGTGATTCCTGGATGTCGAATAATCGATTTTGATTTAGTACCATAATCAAATAGCAAAGGCAAGCATGTTATATGTATTTACAGATGGACCTGCTGAAGAACCCGCTGAGAACCCGCCCAGTTCAGACGGGTAGGGAGATGTCGATTGAATCATACCCAAATTGACTGTTCAGGATTATTGACAACCCGGACAGCCGATCTGGCTCTGGTTCGGTTCCGACCCGGACCCACACCCGAAGTGACGGTCCAGAACCGTTGCTAACACTACCTGTCTGTAGACCGTATCCGCTTTTCCAACTGCCTGATCTTCTCCTCTCTGACCTTCCGCTGAACCTCCACTGTTGATATCCCTGCAGTATTGCGCATTCTCTCTTTGTAAGCAGTCTCCAGTTCCTTCTCATTTAGCTGCTCTCTAGGTGCCGCACCCACTGAGTCCATAGCGGCTGCTTTCCTCTTGGCCGGTAGCAGGCATGAAGTCAAAGGTTTGCACCTCTTCAACTCCTCCATTCTTGCCTCAATCTCTTTCTCCTGCGATCTCCTTGTCTTCTGTGAAGGGATCGGTGCTCTTTGGTACCTGAACTTTGCATCAAATGCCCCAGGTGTCGCAGCCTTTTGCATAAGCTCCTCCAAGGAATCTAGGTCTGGGTCTTCCTCCTCTTCTGTATCTGTCATCTCGCACTCATCCTCTGTATCATCTCCTTCCGACTCTTCCCCCATTTCCCAATGTGCTTCTGACCGCTCAGCAGGTGACTCCCAGTCCTCCTGCTGTTGCACAGGTGCTGCCGCTTGCTTTGCAGCCCGTGCAATTCTCAATTGCCTTGCTCTGGATCCTAAGCGAGCCATGGTCCTAATTGGGGTGATGGTACAGTGTGGGATAGCTTCTATAACTTATAAGAGTTAGCTCTATGCAATAAAAATTTAATCAGAGATAGATAGGATACTATTCATGTGAATTCCAAGTTCTTAGATGTGTGGCTATAAAAGGGTGGTGGTGGTGTTGATGGAAGTGGTGATTGGGGTGCAAATGAGGGCACGGAAACCACATCAAAAATGAAGTCGCCACGATTCACAAGCCATCACTTGACCCGTTGCCATGGCAACACACTTTCATCACATCACAGACATTACTTCCCACCCACCCAAAATACCATGGCAGTGGATTACAATTCCTCCACCAGCAGCTCCCTAATTATCAGAAGCACTCTGTCACATCTATCTATCCTATCTTCTCTACAGACTGACAGGCTCATAATATGCAAAAGGGGTCATTGTATTTGACTAATTATGGCTGCAAGAAGTGGTGTTCGCGATCGCCAAACTGTACCGGTCTCAGCCGTCCCCCACCATACTCGAGTTATTTCCAAATCTCGCATTCGCTTAACCCCGCACTTCATGCCCCACCTTCCGGATCGAGATTCGGCTATGCTCCGGTGGAATTAGCCGAGCCGTGCTAAGCCTTGCAGCTCTGCGATAACCATTGTACGAGGGATGATTGTACCCGTAATTAGACTCAACGACAAACATTAAGCTAAGAGGCGACATATTTTATCTCGCTCACTATTATGTGACAACCAGCGAGGAGGCCAGAATATAAGGATCTCTCGTACCTAGACCTAGGTGACGTGGTGGCGCGACTGTTGAGCCGAATTTTCGCAAGTTGGATAGCTCGGGCAGATCTTACATCTCCGCCGTTAACTTCTCTTCCTCATTTACCTACTAGGTACGAGCTAGCATGCAGCTGGGCATGAAATAAAAGGTATTGGTACATTCAATTCCCGTCCAATCCAGTAGTGTGTATTGGTAAGTATATATACTCGTTGAAACGAGCTTTCCTCAGGCTGGACCTCCATCCAAATCCGCCAATATTGGGTTGGCACAGCTTCCTTTTCACTAGGGTGTATCAATTACACTGTGGCAGGGTGATAACCATCGACAGATAAGGAGATCGAGTTGTAAGAAATGCGTATCTCATGCTTTACCCTGAGATGTCCAAAGTACGGAATCTAAATTCGTGTTACAGAAGCATTCTGGAAGGTGTTGTCCCGTCGTCTTTGTGTCAATTTGTTGCTTGATGCCAAGTATTGCCAGCGAAACTAGCAATTTCAGAAACCTCTCCCAGCGGGTCTCATAATAAACGATACCTCAAAATCAGAAATGATATCTGGGGATTGAGTTATCTATATACAGGCACCTGTTAGTTGCAAACCAGACTGTCGCGTTGAATATGTCGAATGAGATTCGGAGCACTTTCTCCCTCCCGATCATGTAGCTCATGCCCGTGCACCTCTATTGAAGCGAAGTCTAGTAAATGGCATTAGATTTTCTGTAACCAGAGTCTTGACAATAAAATCACACCATGACGTTACCGAGTGCTAAGCCAATGAAGCAGTTATAGGTAGTACATCAGCTGTTAGAAGGTGTAAATATTGACAAATATCACACCACGGTCGGCATCTTTGGGATTCAGTACTAGTGTAGCGTCATGATAGGCTTCTGTGTTGAAAGGTACTCCGCGAAGAGAAAGTATGTAAGCTAAAAATTACTGAAAGGTGGTGGATGTTATATATATCTTAAGTTCAACGTATGCACATTGTCATATTAGGTAGTTCCGCATATCACTCTTGGAATCCTACAGTCCCAGGTATACTTAGATTACTGCATGGAAGAATCATCCCGTACTAAAACATAGATATTGGCTACCGGAAGTGACCATCCACGAAGACCGCTACAGTTTACATTATTCAAGGGATCTGTTTGGGCGAAGTCGAAGGTGTCAGATCCCAAACAGCACAGGATATAACACTCTAAAGAGATAAGCTACATTGCTGGCTAGGCTATCTAGATGCTTACCACCATTAAGATCGGCATAACTGAAAAGAATCGCTCTTGTCCTGTGGAGTGTTTCCCCTTGCCGGCACGGTATTGCAAATAAAGCTCTGACGGAGTTGACTTCCATATAAAACGAATGATCAAGGCGCGGGTATTGAAGTTGTGAGGCTGGGGCTCTGCGTGCGGTTTCTGTAAGGGCTAGGAGACATTCTGCTAGAAGCCCTTGATTAAGACCTCCGCAACCAGTGGGAACAAAATAAAAACTCGTTGCATACCACCCGATATACTGTTCATCCAACCGGATCAAGTTTTGAAATCGGAAAGTTACAACATCACGTAACATCACTCGTGCCGTCACGATGTCACTTGTCGCATATATAGATCTCAGCCTTACGACGGCTTACTGGGCTGGATCTCATGCGCGCTGGTGGTATTTAGCCGTATCTATTGATAGATGAGTACGTACGCATGCGTACATAGACTACCGTATATATAGAAGGCCTTCTGCAGCTTTTTAGATCAAGCTTCTCCATCATCACATTTAGCATCACTTGTTGCGATATAAAGGGGAAGAATCGTGTGCGCGTACAGATTATGGTACAGAGAGAAGAGAGAAGGACATACTTAGACTCCAGATATATACAGGAGACTTGTTGCTTTAGCATCAGTTCAGGCTTCAGTAAGTTTGTAGCAGGGCAGTAACACGGCTCAGGTCATATATATGTAACATACATCCCTCCATCGTGTGATAAACACGATGTATATATAGGTACTCGGTGGTGTTTTATGTACATTCATGCTGTCGTAGGATGTACACACTTCGCTCACAGTCACTCCGCATCGTGAGAATTACATGCTGTCTATTATTAATTACAATTTAAACTTCATTGTTGTGAGTTTTATACGCTGAGAAACTTAAATTACACCTGGCGGAGTCGTAAACCACACTCACTGTAGTTTTAAACAATAACTAGCGGGAGGGTTACAGCTGTTGAATGAAAACAGTTGACATGTATCATATCCAGTTCTGAAACTATGAAATGTGAATTACACACCTGGTCAGTTTTAAACCTCAAATCTGTGGCATTTGCACTACGGCAAACGAAATCACGAACTTTAAGGGTCATTCCCTTAATATCTTGCCCGAGTTGAATTAGCTTGGATGTGTACTCTTGCATCTACCCATTCGGTAATGCCAGTGTAAAACGGTTTGCCATCAATCAAATTCATGCTTTGACTTAAGACAACCTACACTGGGGTTCTGGTGAAGAGCTGTAGTTTACTATAGGTTCGTAAACCGGGGTCATTCTTCTATATGCCATACCGTAGAGCCTTTGCCAACGTAGAGAAGCCAGGACCTTCGACTTACGCCATCTTAATCAGTAACCACTGCGGCAGCCCAGCTGCGCGTAGAGCTGCGCACGAGGCTATATGGCTATTGAACTTGCAGCGGAATCCGCTGCGAAACAGGGTGGGGCTTGGTTGCAGCTGAGACTACACATCTTCGCTGTTTTCCATGATCACTCATACGCTGGCAGGTGATGTAGCATGATGCCTTAGTAGGTCTTGCAGGCAGTAACTACTCATGTAGATACTTCCGGTAGCGATAAAAAAAACATCTTATACTTGACTGCTACATATCCCTTTCATGGTTGCCAACCTCACCAAGTGCTAGTCCTACAGATCCAGCATGCCCGGAGAGCGGTAGAGAAGGAGTAATGCCCGAAGCATGTCCACATCGGTAATCCGTACGAAATGAATTGTTACCTACACTCTTCATATCAAACTCCCCGGTAGCCATGTGATCAAGTGGTGTGGTCATGTCTAGGTGGCTATCGAGATGAGTTGGCTTGCGCGGCCGTCTTCTCGTCTCATCTTTTTGTAATCTAGTATAGGTGCAGTACTAAGATACGGGCTAAAAACCCGAAAGATCATTAGCGTAAATACCACTCCGCGATTTCGGTTCGGTAGTTGGTTAGCCGGCGATGCCGGGTCCGGAATGGAAAATGGCATGTTTGGGGGCTCGGAGACATTCCGATTGGAGTCCGGGACGGCAGCGGATAATACCGGATGGTGGGCCCCGAGTACTTCGCTTAGTTCGGCACGATTTGAGCGCTAGGAGTTGTTTGCTGGAGCCTTAAGCTGGAAATTTTGGTCCTTAGTACAAGCTTCCGCGCAGCGGGAAAAAGCGTCTCACCGAGCCAATTATGCGTGCCCGTGAAAATTCACCAACTGCCGCTAACGGATCACAAGTTCCTTGCGAAAAATCTGCAACACCTCACGACTTTGAATTCATTGCGTTTGGGAATGCGATTTAGATTCCCAATAATTCTGTTTACTATTGAGACTCTACGATCGCGTACCCAGAAGTTGACTCTCTCGGATTTTCATCAAAATACTACTAGTGAGTTATTGCGAGCATCGTTGGTTATCAAACCAGTCCCGCAGTAGGCACTACCTGACTTGCCTAATATTTTCTATTGTCAGGTCAATGTCATACATGTACTCTGGTAAACATGATTCATTTTCGGTCCTGCATCCCGTGCTATTCGCAGCCCCGTCTGTTGTGGGCATCGTCGGAGTAGTGGTGTTTTTTCTATTAGTTCGCTAGATCTTCATGCATCATCACAGCAACAGGGTTGCTGCTCATCTGGCTTCGCCACTCAGCACTCTACTGCGTGGGGTATGATACTACTAAACATGAATGGCTTTTGCCTTGCGATTTTACCAATCTTGGGCTATAGAGAAAGCTATGTTCGGGGTTGATGGAGCGTGCATTCTCGGTAGCTCAGTAGTCACCATAAGTAATTTAAACTACTCTGATAACCATTAAGGGACATATTTATAGCCTAGTTACTCTGGAGAAAGCTGTCGGGGATAGGATCCGCAGATTTATTGAAGCGTATGGACGACGTTTAATACAGATAAAGGCAGGATTGATTTGCGGGGGTGCAGACGATGTTGAAAAAAAGAAAAAGCGATCAGAAATTACCTGGAAAGTGGAAAGCAAAAGGAAGCCTGAATGGTGGTGGTTGCTATTGAATAAAGCTCTCATGGTATCAATTCTTTTTTTGTGGAGCGAGTCTGGAAATTGTGATTGCATGTGAATTATCCCGAGTTCCTTGCGAGGAAATGTATGATAAGAAAAAGACTGGTGGAATTGGATAAATTTCGGACTTTTCAGACTCCTTACTTGACACATGATGAAGGTCTCGCTGAAGATGAACAATGTAGATAAAATGTAAGTGCATGAGTCTAGTATAGAGACTTGCGCAAGTGGTAGCTCACCTGGAAGTGTGGGGAACAAACGAGAACACGGTCTGGCGTTTGCTCCAGAAGGGCGCGAACGACAGCGCCGCGCATGCGAGTGGGTAGCGGGAAGAGCGTGGTAATGTAGTAAGGTAATATTATAGTCAATGGATTACAAGAGTAACCTAGTGGGTGTAGCAGGAATACGGTAGGTGAATTTGTAAATTAGGTCGTGAGAGTTAAAGAGCCACTAGTGTAGTAGAATAACTTGTCGCGGCTTCGAGTTGATTGGAGTGGTTGTAAGGGAACAATCGAAAGCATACACATGGAGTGGAGAGAGGCCGTTACGTCGTTGAGGAGCTAGCAGGTGGTTTTGCTTTTATGCGAGTATATGGCATTTGTAACACGATGATTATTGCGGTAAGAACAATGAACAGCAACGAAAGTGATGATAACAGGCAGAGGATAGACTCAATTCGATGAAAGCGAGCTAGGGAAGTGGAAAGTAACTGAAATCCAATTCTCGCTCTGGTTTGGCAATTGTGCTATCTCTAGTTAGTACTTGGGAGAAGAACTATTGATGCTGAAGAAAAATCAAAACACCTCTGCCAGCTGGACGGTGTAGCTTCAACGTTAGGCCAGCGTAGTGTTTGCATCGCCATATCGAGATTCCCAATAGTCTCACTATCTCGGGAACCCTTGAGCTAGGGCCTTGTACCGTAAGTAACGCACATATCCGGAGGATCTGAGACTTCTCACCCTCAAAGTCAAGAGACCGCCGAAAATGCTAAAAGATGGTTAGAAACGTATTATATATCAGTTCCTACGCTGTTTCAGAAACCGGAACAAGTTTGGAACGCGTTACAACCCACATGGGGTTGTTCCGTCATGGGTAATCACTTAGAGTAACATCGACTATTATTACATACTGTACCAGCAATTGCGGATGATACACATTTTTTCTGACCTATAGTTTTCAAGATACAGGCAGTGACTGACACAATATAGATATGATACATATCCACATATGATGTCGACTTTTGGAGCGTTGTCTATATTGAGAGCCCAAAACACGCAGTGGCTTTGAAGCCCCCCTACTAAACATCTTATTTTGGGTTCTGAAAGCAAAAATATTTTGTACAATGTGGTTCTAACTCTGACACATGTGTTTGATCTGGATACATACACTTGTCCTGACAGCTTACGGATCATTCGCAATTGCCGGTACAGTATATTGGACCTGAGACGTGTTACAGACCTGATACAAGCTCACTGTACCTGTGGCTAATGGTAAGGCACCTGAATATATCTCGAGTCTTTCTCCTCTTCTCTCTGTACCTCAAGTCTATACATGCACACGGTTCTCTGCTTCATATTCGCACCAATTTTTGCTGTGCCGCCTTCGATTGTTGACCTCTAATTAATATCATATCGAAAGATGCCGGACAAGGTGATTGGAAAGTACATATCTAGATGGTGAGGTTTAACAAAAGATTTTACTGCAGCCTACGATTTGTCTGAAGCTACCAAATTTTCCGGATGTTGGTAGCGAGTGATAACTCCTGCATCGATCCTGACAATTCCTCTGGCAGCGTTTTTTAGCAAAAGTACCCTATACTACAACCCCGTACCCTATCTCATTAAATTAAATTCGTAGTTTGTTTTGTAGCCAGTATAGCGGGTATCCGTTATTCCCCTGGCGATGACACCTTAAGTCACATGTAGTACTCACCGCTCGCGACTCCAACTCAGTGCAAGGCGGCGATAGAGTGTCGATCGCAAGAGGATTACATTGAGATCTGGCACTGCGTTGGACGAAGAGCTAGAGTACAACGGCGCTGGTTCTGTAAATCGCCGCGGAGGAGTCGTCCTGCATGCCGCGGACCTGGAAATCTGGAAGCGATCGGTGCAGGAGCTATTGAATGTAAGCTTGTTGTTTATTACAACATAGGAAATACGGTAATCTCGAACCGCCCACGTCCGATTGAAGCGACAATTCGAAGTAGACGTCAGGTACAGGTCTTTTCTGATGTTCTTGATCGTTCAGTGGAGTTCGGTTCGGGCATAAAGCGGCTGCACGGCGGATAATATCTAAAACTGTGACGATCGTGACAGGTGGAAATATGGGGATATTTGGGGAGTGGGGGAATGCTGTCCGGGGTATGCGCAACTTGTCTGGAGATCTCCGTGGAGCGTTGTCAGGGTCACCATTCCACGTAGTCAGAACGGAACTAGATACATTATTCCGTGTCACAAGACACGCTCATTTAATACCCATGGAATTAACTGATTATAGCCCTGTCTAAATATAGAGTTCATAGTTCCCTTCTTGCTTTCTAAGTTCTAGTGCACCTTTAATTTATGCGCTTCTCTGCTACAGCATGAAAATTTACTTCTCATTTGTTCCTGAGAGAAAAGGTTGTTACAATATTTAAAAATACATTTTTCGGAAGTTGTAACTTGCACATACATCACGCATTCTGATAGAAGGGAAAGAATCGTGCTAATAACGTGCTTACTTAAGTTGTGGGCCCATGTTCAAGAATGTACCATTGGCGGCTGTTTTCAGAACAGCGACGATTCCGTTGGAAGGAGGGCGGATCTAATTACTTTCACTTTAATTTGTTAAATATGCTGTAAATGACAACAAGCTGTGTTAGTAGCAATGGGCAATTCTGATAACACTGCAGGATGCCGTCGAACAGACTTCTGCACACTTGTGTGAACTTGAGTCTTCCGGACGCATAGAAACTTTCGCCCTACGTCCGGCCATATAATACGTTGCCGCTATATATGACCCTGCATTCAAAACCAATCCCATGTAACCACGCTCGGTGGTGCAACCACACCTACAATACAACTCATCGAGCGGAAATTTTAAGCATTATCTGAAATCAGTTTCTAGTGCTTAGAATCTGACTCTTATCATTGCGCTCCTCAGATGGGCATCCAGGATTCTCTAACTTACCCAGCAATACTTTATATCACTCTATATCCTTGGCCCTAATGTTCTATATGAACTCACTGTGACCCACCATTCCTGCTACTCTTACCAACTGGAGGACTCTGACAACTCGAGCATTTGTCAGTGATCCTACTGCTAAGCAGCCAGCAGGTCCTTTATCCTTCAACTTGTTCCTACAAGAAACTAGACCGGTCGACCTACTTCCTACTCTGCCAGCGCTATTGCTACGCTATCGTCTATACTATCTATTCACTTCCAACAAACATCTGTTTGTACTCTCGGCTACTAAGAAGCCTTCGTACATCGAATTCAAGGGCTAATCAAAGCTTCTGGCAAGCGGAACCTATCGACACAGCTGTCTACCTGATATTACCACTTAATTATGGATCCGCAACACTCAGAGCAACACCAAGAGGGCTACTGGGGAGGCTCACAGCTCTTTCCCTGTTGAGAGCAAAAGAGAAAGAACGAAGATGCTCAATTGTCTATCGATACAAGAGAAGGAAAACACTAGACTTATATACAAAGAAAAGACCATACTCGGTGAAGCCGAGTATCACAACTGCAGCCCGAAGCCGAGTACCAGTGCCGGAGCTAGGCCTCCTCCTCGGCATGGGGGCAGGCGAGGTCCATGGGGGCTGCAAGCCAGCGGCCTGATGCCCGCAGCCTTAGGCGGATGGGGGCTGTAAGCCCCCGAACGCCACCGAAGCCACCGGGCCAAATCTCATGCCAACATTCCCCACCATGCTGCTGGAGATGAAGAGGAACATTACATTGGCTCTTCCGAAGCCGGCCAGCACCAGCACTATCATCACCAACGCTATCCTCCATGGTTTCAACCACCTGCAATTCCTCAGGTCCCCTGGGGCAACGAGCCCTCTGAATGCCTTTACCCACCCCACCCCATCCCAAGAGGAAGCAACGGAGATCCTTATCGATGCCATCATGCTGCAAGTCCCATGGGCTTCCTAAACATCAACTCGTCAGAACAAGACGAGTATGAGAGGTTCGTGTGTACATATCCTGAATGCGACGCAAGGCAGGAAAACCGCGTCTTCACGCGGAAGAACGATTGGCGGTTCGTACTCCTTCCTGTTCCTACTTTGAAACTTACTGACGAGAATTGAAGGAAGCATTATGATAAGCACACTCGCCCCTACCGCTGCCACTTTGAGAGCTGCAAAGATCTTCCAAGCTTTGGTTGGGTGGGTGGTTTGAATCGACATCTCGAAGAACTCCACAACAGCAAGGCGCAGCACAAGTGTCCATACCTAGATTGCAAACGGCACATTAATGGATTTTCACGCTCTACAAACCTCAGAACCCATATGCGGATAGTCCACAATCTTGAATCAGACAGCAGCGGCATGTCAACAGCTCCCTCTAAAGCCACTAGTAACAATAAACCAGAATTAGACTTCCCTTCTCCACAGTCTTCCAAGAAACCAAGAGAGAACCAGCGAACTCGAGACCAGATCTTGAGAGAGATCTCGGAGGCGGAACGGGAATTTGCTAGGAGAGACCAGGAGCTGAGAGAGGCGAGGCAGAAAAAGTGGATGTTATGGTTCGTCTGGAGAGCTTGAGGACTGAGCTTAAAGATAGTCAGTCTCCTCCCGATCCTTTTACTTTCACTGTTTCTGAGATAAATTTATGTTCTCTACTACAACCCTTACCACCACTAGTGAAGCCACCTATACAGAAGCATTCATTTTCTCCTTTCACTACAGGAACTTTGCCTCCCCATCGTTCGAGTCACATATCCAATACCGCCGGAAATGTGCTCTCCCAAGACTCGGATTTCTGGTCCAGATCGCCTGCCAGGACTACCGACTCTAGCTTCTGCTCTCCATTCTTTACAAGAACTTTACCTCCCCATCGTTCAAGTCACATTTCCGATACCGCCGGAAATGAGCTCTCCCAGGACTCGGATTTGTGGTCCGGATCGCGCGCCGGGACTACCGACTCTGGCTTGTGGTCTAGATCCCATACCGACGCCGGTAGCGTCCATGAGCATAGGGGTCATTGGTCGGAAGACGAACCAATGGAAGACGCAAGGCGCGACATATTCAGTCACCACCCCAGCACGGATGATACCAACATAGGTGACACAAGCTAACCGGCTGAATGCCTCACGACCCCCCAAATGGAGTCCAATCCCAAGCCTTTCAGATTCAAGGCAAATTTGTCCGAGGCCAAAGTAATAATAATTTCCCAAGCGATGTTTGTTGGCTAACATTTTGTGAAGTTCATGTCTCCTGAGGGATACGCAATGAATGATATCTCCGTCACAGAGGAAACATGGGAGAGTATCCGTGATACCTTCCCTAATGAGAATCTACGCTGGGGGGTTTACTTCGAGAATAATTGTTGAAATGTACTGATTGCTAGAAGCTTGTATTCTCTAAGTACAGGTACATTCGTGCTCTTTATATATACGGTATCAGTAATCTCAACCGTCCCGTCCGACGGCAGGGGACGGCAGTGCCGTCCGAGATCTTGCCAGGACGGACGGGACGGCGCCAAGACCGTCCGTCCCGTCCTACCATATGAATGACGGCTGGACGGCCGTTGTCTGCCGATGACGGCGTTTTCGCCGTCCCAGGCCGACATCCACCGTCCCCGACCGTCATTGGGCGGTTACAGAATACTCATGTCGCCAAGGGCTAAGCTCGCCATGTGATGTGGCACAGTGACTGTGCAGCATTAAAGCCACATCACATGGCGAGCTTAGCACCTGGCGACATGAGTATATTTATATAATTTACAAACATGATTGATAATCGAGTTCTAATTGCACGGGGCAAGGGGTACAAATAGATGTTTTGATGAGATTATGTTTTATGTACACTGAGAAATCAACATCCACGGATGTCAGCAGTTGACGGCTGGGGATGGTGAAAGCTCCGTTATCGGCCATCCTAACCGTCCGTCACCATCCTGCTCCAAAAAGACGGCGCCGTTGCCGTCCTACCCTAGGACGGATGGCGCTTCCCTGTCCCGTCCCCATCCTGGGTCATGACGGACGGACGGGACGGTTGAGAACACTGTACGGTATTTGGAGTATGTCTTGTACGCATGCATGCGCACTCAGCTGGCATCTCCAGCTGAGTCTGGAATGACCATCATCATAGAGAGATTATGCATCAGGCCAACTGAAGCCATACGTCAGGGAGATAAACCATATATAAAACACTCCCCCCTCTTGCTACGCTCCATGGAGCAAGAAAACACACAAGCAAACAGACAAGCAAACAAACAGTGATTCTCATAGTAGCCTCCTTAAAACCATGCGTGGCAAGAGAGCAGGGAAAGAGTACTACCGTAGCCTGAGGATGACCATCCATATAAACAAAGAAATCCGTATTCCCAAAGTAAAGACAACCTTAAATCGACCTCCAATTACCATGAACCCATTGCTTTCGTGAACTTCGTATGCTTATCTTTAGTTTGTGCTTGTGTGAGTATATCTGCCACATTTTTGTCTGTGTGTACGTAGGAGTACTCGACTATTCGTCGTTTATGCAGATCTTGACTGTTGTGATAGCCAACCTCGATGTGTTTAGTTCGTGCTTTGATGATTCCCGTGGTGACAAGGGTCAGAGCACCCTGATTGTCGCAGTTGATTGGCAGTGGTGGTAAGTCTTTGCGATGAATGTCTCTCTGTAGTTGAAGAAACCATTTCGCTGCTCTAGAGGCCTCCGAGCAGGCGATTAATTCAGCCTTCAGAGTTGACATCTTCATGAGACTTTGCTTTCAAGACTTCCACGAGATAGCTCCGGTGCTGGCGAGAACCACATGGCCTCCCTGAGGATTGCGGTCCGCACTGTCATTGGCCCAATCGGAATCCAAATATCCTACGAGACAATTGCTGATGTCGATGGCGATGCCAATGCCAATGCCAATGCCAATGCCAATGCCAATGCTGATGCCAATGCCAATGCTGATGCTGATGACAATACCATTGCCGTTGAAGTGTAGTCAAAAATTGGCTGTAGATTTGAGATAGTGAAGGACTCCCTTAGCAGCAGTCATATGCCTGGTGAATGGCTCCGAATTGTAACGAGAATGAGCAGCGACCACATACGAGATATCTCGCCGAGCTGCAAGTGCTGCGTATATTAATGATCCCCCAACTGCTTGATAGTCTGTGATATCTTCTAATTCCTTCTCCCCCCGATCATCGGCCAAGTCCAATTTTACATTGGGAACCATGGGTGTCAAGACATCCTGCGTGTGCTCCAAGCCGAATCGTCGGAGAATTGTGATGATAAAGGCTTTCTGTCTGAGACTGACCCTGGTGCCATCCCCGGTACCATCGCAGTGGATTTCGATGCCAACGAATTTGCGTGCTGGGCTGAGGTTCGTTATCTTGTATTTCTCTGAAAGTTTCGCTTTGACTTCAATCGCAGCTTTGGTGGCGGCCTCCGGATATGACATGGAGATATCATTGACATACAGAAGTATCAGAATGCCATCACAGCGAAGGTAGAGGTTAGGATCCGCAAGGGATTGAGTGAACCCAAAAGAGGATAGAAAAGCATGGATATCATCGTGCCATAGCCATGGAGCTTGTTTAAGGCTGTAGAGAGCTTTCTTGATGTTAGGGGTTCTCTCCTAATAGCGGTAATGATACATGTTGACTGAAGCAAGTACACCTGACTACCATACGGAATTGGGTACCATTAGTCACGAAGCAAAACACCTTCTTGCGCATCAGATCATATGATCAGTCAGACGGTCCTTAGCGGGATTACATCTGAGCCGTATGTAATGATTTGATAAGAGCAGTCTTATCAAGCGGATTCGCAAGATGATGCAATTATGTCGCCATAACTGGGATGTGAAAAACCATCGGCGGTGCGCGTAATTATTAATTACACCTACTCAACCTGCGCTAGCGGGACAACACATCATGACGACGGAAAGTCGGGTGTGCAGCACGCGTCATACAATGAGCGATTAAGACTCTATTTGTCAGAGACAGGGAATAATGCGCGCACTCCCCGGATCGCGGAAGTCCGGATCCTAAGCTCGTAGTGCGTGAGGGATTATTGGCATTGGCTGAAGATAAGAGGCCAGGAGCGAACACTGCTCATAACTTTTGAGTTAGTATGGATCGCAACCCAAAGAGGGTGTCGCAATCTACGTTGGCAGAGTATCGGTTGGTCGCCGACATAAATCTCTGACGCAATGCCGAATAGCCAAATTGGTACGGTGAGGCATTAATAACTGCAAGTTATTGTTATATTGCGATAAAGCGCTGATCGTATCATATGACGTCAGACGTTCCAACTACTGAACGAACGATAAGCAAGATGTCTAAGTTGAAGTTATGAGTTGTCATAAGTTGCGTTTGATATCTTGCAGGATGATGGCCTCAAATGAGGAGCGTAATGCTTGGAAACCAATCATGCATGAACACGATAACCTAAAGGGAACTCGTGGCGGAAAACCGGGACAGTATCCCGATGGACGCTATCAAGCAAAACCATTGTCATAGTCATGGGAGTAGCGGCCAAACTTGAGCCAGCGAAAGACTATAAAAGACTTGCATTGTCTCCCCGACAATGAGAAGAACCAAGCTCTAGCAGCAATCCACAGTCAGACAATTACCAGCGAAGAACACCTTAAAATATTATTAAGATTTCTACACAAAACTTCACTATTACTTCACTACTTCCCATAAGTGAATTTGTGCTATATGTATACTTTGAGACAATTGAAGAAACGCAAGGCACACGATCATCTAGTCCGACACTTCGGAGAACTGTTTCTTTACTACGAGGAAACCAGGAATACTTCTGGTCAATAATGGACCTTACACTCGGCCAAGATACTTGGCATCACGTACGACGTCTGTCGATTCGTAAACGAGGGGCTGTTACCTTTCGAGGAACATATCTATACGAGCCTTATTCACGATCAGGAGGAAAACGGGGATTGTTTTTAGAGGGAGCTCTTGTATAAGGACAAGAGGTTGAGTCTTAGGACAAGACGAGGAAAGAAAAAGAAGTTTAGTTAGGCGGCTGTATTTAAGTTAATAAAGTGTTTTATTGAAACGTGGCTTAATACCCCCGTAACACTTGAGTCTGACAACGATCTCTGGTGCGTTGAGGCCCTCTGGCCATCCATCTGGCAAAGTCATATAGATGTTGTCATCATCAATTTCAGGGTTTAGGAAAGCGGTCAATACATCCAGGCGGTCCATATTCCACCCATATCTCCTGATGAGAGAGATGAGATACTGAAATGTAGTTAGCTCCCCAACAGGGGCATAAGTCTCACTGAAATCCATCTGTTCATATCGTTTTATGACTGGCCGTACTTTGTACCGGGTGGACTCGTCAGGATTGTGTTTAGTCTTGTAAACCCACTTGGAGCTAATTGACTGAACTCGCAGTTGCCGTGCTTCCCGGGAATTGAGAGCGGAGAAGGTGCTATTGGGCAGGATCGATGAGCGTTCTTCCTCCATGGCTCTTTTCCAGTGATCTTGCTGAGGGCTTTGGATAGCTTCCGCGTAGGTGAATAGATCTGTTGCAGATGCCATCAATGCTTATGCAGAGACTTTACCATGAATTCTTGTGACACGACTCTCTATCAGCGGAGCTGGAGCTGGAACTGCAGCTGGAGCTGGACCTGCTCGCAGTACTTGGCTTGATTTCTTCATTGCTGCTGCCGAGCGCGGGGCAGTCTGATCTTCTCTGTTGAGGCACTGGCTCTGGGCGATGTTTTCTGCATGTGCTGCCAAATGCTGGGCAGTCTGATCCACTTGGCGGAGGTGCCGGCGATGGGTGTTTTCTGCTTCCTCGGCAGGAGCTTCATGCATGTGATATGAGAATCTGTGACCTAACTGCATAGGTTAACTGTCGTGTCTTCGGAGAGGCTCATCTCTGGGATCTGTTTCCTTGATATATTCCTTGTCTTCTGGTAGTCCAAACATATCGGTATCAATCTCATTGCTTTCATGCAGGCATGCCATGTGTGCATTTTTCTCTTCGTCTAAGACGACTTCTGATTGGGCTTTCCCCTTCTGGAATGAGGGATCCCATATCCTCCACAAAGTCATTGGACTGTGTGTGTAGCCTACCATCATGCAAGGCTTTGATCTCGAGCCGAATTTGCCTCAGCATTGGACTTCGGGGATGAGTCTGCTGGCATAACATCCGAATCAGCGTCAGTTGTGGAGAGAAGCTTGATACAATATTTCATTGCCATCAGCATTGTGCGTCAGTTTGCCAAATCCATGCAGCATCTCGTATGGCATTTCGTACGGTGCTTGATAGTCATCGCAGTCATTTCTTTTCAGAACTTCATTCGGTCATCTTCAATGGAGATAGACTGCGGTATTAACTGCTTCTCCGCAGAACTGTATGGGAGCCTGAGAGTCAATCATCATTGCCCAGGCCTTTTCAGTGATTGTACGGATCATTCATTCAGCAACACTATTCTTATGATGTACGTATGGAGGGCATTGCTCGTATGTAGTACTGCAGGCCGTGAGGACATACCGGAAGGTCTTATTGTTGTATTCTACCTATCCATTATCGCACCGCTATTGCTTAATTTCGTATCCCACTGAGTCTACTCGGGCCTGAAATGACTGGTCGGCCGAGGTGCAGGTTTGGGCTTTAATATCTGGGAGCAGCCATACGGATGTATACCTCGTGTAGTCGTCGATGAATATTATATCATATCAATTGTGTCCCAAGGTCGGTATAGAGAAGGGACAGCACACATCCGAATGTAAAAGTTCAAAACGCTTCGTATTGTGTTTGACTGGCACTCTAATGAACCTTTGCTTGTGCTTGGCTTGGATGCAAACTGTGCACATTGAGTCATCATGTGTATATTCGTCAAGCAGAGTTTTCAAGGCGGTAGAATTGATATGAGCTAGTCGTCGGTGCCATAGTCTTGACTCTGGGATTGTGAGACACTTTCGAGTGGACTTGATTTTGGCTGCGATAGGTGCTGTTGATGTTTCAATTGTAGGCTGGATTGTATGCTCAATTGTATGTTCGATTGTATGCTCAATTGAAGGCTCCATTGTAGGCTCAATTGTAGGTGAGCTGTCTCTCTTTCTCCTTTTTCCATTCTCGGTAGTCAATGATAGGAGTGCAGTTGCAGGTAGTGTTAGCAATTGTTTGGGACCATCACTTCGGGTCTTGGTCTGGGTCCACACAGAACCGTTGCCAAATTGGCGGTCCGGGTCATCAATAAACCTGAACTGCCCACTTAGGTATAGTTCCATGGTAAACTCCCAACCCATCTGAATTGGGCGGGTTGTCAGCGGGTCGCCCAGCAGGTCCATCTATAAATTCATTTAAGGCTCTTGAATTTGCAGTGTGTTAATAGTATCTTATTACAATCGCGTTTTCAGCAACCAACAATATGCTTGTACTTGTTGAACAGTTTCCAATATCGAGTAATTTAGTATCTGTGTTTCACCTTCGATATATGGTATTTTTGCCTAGCGATGCAGTGAATAATACAGGTATGCATGCGAAGATCTGCGCGATGCCTTGATCACGAAATATGCAAGTCCTAAAACTGTTGACACTCGGTTGACGCTCATTTTCAGTATTCCGCAGGGAGCATGTCGCTGTTGTTTTTGCCAGTACAGGCTGCCAATATATCATAAATGGATATCTGCAACCAATCGGAACATAACTTACTCCAGATGCAAAGCTAAAAATCATTGACACTCCGTTGACGCTCATGCTAAGAATGGGGCAGTGACCGTGTTGCTATCTCTTTTGTCAATAAATGCAGCAAATACGTCCGTTATGCATAACAAAGACCTAGTCACTGGTGAGTTACTGTACTTACAAGACCACAAATCATTGATGCTCCGTTGACGCTCATACTAAGAATGGGACGGTGACCGTGTTGGAATCTCTTTGGCCAATAAAAGTGGCCAATACGTCCGTTATGCATAACAATGACCAAGTCACTGGTGAATTACCGTACTTACAAGACCACAAATAGTTGACGCTCCGTTGATGCTCATGCTAAGAATAGGGCGGTGACTGTGTTGCTATCTCTTTTGCCAATACAAGCTGCCAGTACGTCTGTTGTGCATAACAACGACCAAGTCACTGGCGAATTACCGTATATACAAGACCACAAATCATTGACGCTAAGTTGATTCTCATTTTGATGTATTGTGCATTCAACATCTGCTGCCATCGATAATTGTTTTCATCCTGATTTGACTTTATCGGTAGTCTTTCTGCCTGATTGAGACTCGGCCCAGTGGCAAAGCCAAGTTGCGTAACTATGTTGCGCTGTTAACTCTCACATGATTAAAAATGATTTATCATGCGAAAAGATCCATTGCGCATGCTATACATCTATTTATGAACCGGTATTCACCAGCTACTTCTTATCATTCGTCCATAATACATCTCTAACTGAAACTCTCGGTCAAGCTACATAACCGTGGTGAACTATTGACTCATTCTTTCCTACTTTTTCTTCCCTCCTTTATTTCTCCGCGTTTCTACTGCATTGACTATTACTAACACCTTTTCGGCCTGTCTTTTTGACTTCCGTGTCGGCCGAACCAATCTGGGCACATTTGAAGTGGCACTCAGATCCTGCTGCTCTGGGCATTCCGAATTCTCGATGCCATTGTTGTACTCTATATCAGATTCATCGCCCGCTTCGCAATCCTCTTCACTGTCGTTTGGATTATCCAAGTTCCCATGTCAGTTAAGCCAATCATGGGTGTCCGAAATGCTGTCTGGTGCGCTATCCTGGTCGCTTTCGACTGGATGAGGGTTGATTTGCTGGATTCAGTGGACATTTAAGATTTGAGTTCTTCCTCCAGAAATGTCCTTTGCAGACAAAGCTGGTGGCATAGGAGATCTTTCTGACAATTTAAATGCAGTTGCACCATCATGTTGAAATAGTGACCAGGATGCTTTGACGATCTATTCTGTGTCCAAAATGTATGCTACAGTGGTCATCTGCTTGTTTTGAACACGAGATTCCTTCTGGGTAGCACGTAGGTTTTGGCTCCCCTTCAACATCTCCAAAAAGTTGTGAACCTTGGCCATTCTGTGCAATTTCCTTTCCTTTGCGTCTTTCTTCATTTCCAGGTCGTTTTCTGTGTTTGTGGTATCCAATTCCGGGTCAGTGCCTGCCAAAATCCCATTATTGGCTTGAGCAAACCGCCTTACAACGACTATTTCGCAAAGGGTCTCGCCTGTGGTTTTTGACTACCTCCACCCAATAACATCTCGGCCAAGGGGAAAACAGGCCTCCACTCTGACACCATGTGGAATGATGGGGAATATGTCGTGAGCCACATTGGAAAGATTGGCGTACATTGAGTGCATTTCCTCCTGTGCGCACCACCAATCGGTTATGTCCGGTAACCAAAATGTATTGCTAATTCCCATGGGGTCGGAGTGGTACTCATTGAGATTTGGATTAATTTGTCCCCAGTTCTTTGGTGCTTCAGGCAGCGAACTCAAATAGAGCCTGGCGGCAGTCAATAAGCAGGCTGCTCGATTGCTTCGTCCGGTGTCGTCTCAGCCACATTGTTCAGCATCAAGTATTCGTCATCATCGCTGGACAAATCATATGGATTAATGGATGATTGATAAGACCCTGAAGCTTATACGAAGGGGACTTGATTGCTGCTCAGTACGGTTTCGAGTTTATTGACCGGCACACTTCGATATTTGGCGCGGTATTCATTCTCCACTTACCTCAGAAACAGCTCATGGTATTTTGTTGTGTAGGTTGTCTCGTCTTCAGGATTAATATCCATTTGCTTGTCCCACATTCTAAAAGATCGCAACTTCCTGAAAGGATCGAGAATGTGTGCGGAAATAAGAAGCATGGCTGTCATTGGAGTGACTTCAGCTTAGTTTTTGGAAAGCTTCTGTCGAGCTAACTTCACAGCGAAGAACAAGTCTTCCTTCCATTGAGTCTTGTTTGTAGCCAAAGCTCGCATCACGCCATCCATGTGATCGAACATGTCATTGTACACTGTGATAATGTGATGCAATGTGACTGTATGCCATTTCGACATTCAAAGGGTCCAATATCGAAATGGCCTCAATACTTCCACGTCATACTTGACAATTGTCCATTGATCCTGAGTTGTGCATAGCGGCCAGTATTAACTGTATTTTGGCTTTGAAGCCACTTGAGTGTGAATTCCCGTAAATGGTAGGCACGCTTGGGCAACTTCACTGTAGAGTTCCAATGTGTCTTCACATCCATAATCGGAATACTGCAATCCAGACTGTGGCTTTTTGACAGTCAATGAACTCGTTTCGGAGAGCAAGTGATAGCATAATCAATTCAGCAAGCATTCTCTGCTATATGAAGGTCTGCTTCAGGACTTTCACAATATCATGAAATATGTACTTTCTCAATTATCTTTGCTAAATCTGGTCTCATGGCCGACACATAATTGATTCGAGCATTGTCCTTTTTTTGAAGTCTTTGACTCCTCTCAATGTCGCTGCTTTCATTCTCTCCAAATTGTTGATTGCACTCATGGGCTTCCCAAGACTTGGTGCGGCCTTTCACACCGAGACTGCTCATGAATGCACCTAAAGCAAGTTGTATGACGTGCGCCATACATTGTATGTGGTTCCACAATGCCGGCCACTCAATGCCAGAGGCCTCAAGTGTTGATTGCAGCTTGCGTGTCATCAAGTAGTTTGAAGAAGCATTATCAGTCGTAATACCAAGCAAATGGCCGTCAGTAGTGTTAGCAACGGGTCCGGGTAACCCGCCAGCGGTCCGGGTTTGGACAGCAAAAACGGGTCGGTTCGGTTCCAGAACCGGCCAAAAACCTGACCCGCAGACTCTTGGCGTGCCAAACCCGGACCCGTACCCATCAACCCGCGGGTTTCGCCGGGTTTGGCTAGACCCGTCGGTCCCAATCTCCGGTTCTGCGTTTTGGGTTTCACATTTATGATCGCATTCAGATATGTGACTGTTAATCGTAAAATATTGACCATGGTACGTCACGGTTCGTTTTCGCCGTATTAGCCGCCTTGATGTGCAAAACAAGAATACTCAAGCGCCCAACTACATCCTGAAAATTAGCGTCAACAGAGCGTCAACGATATTTGGTCTTGCATCTTCGGTAATATGAGTGGTGTGTGATCACAAACATCCATAAAGAAGGATATGACAGCCTTTATAGGCATATATGTACGGGATATTCTAGCCACATCCCCCAAGACAGTAACAACTTATTTCATTTACAGAGCTACTACTAAGTATTCTTGAGCCTTTTAGAGTATAATAACAGTCAAAACGATATATATAGACAATAACCGCCACATCACACTGTGATTAACCATGATG
>Ga0307514_10000364_pt1 | contig 103760 bp, 102 predicted proteins | sample 16_EM_MG_FD_203088 | JGI IMG/M metagenome (GOLD analysis project Ga0307514, IMG submission 203088) | Populus trichocarpa ectomycorrhiza microbial communities from riparian zone in the Pacific Northwest, United States - 16_EM | ecosystem: Host-associated > Plants > Roots > Unclassified... | reverse complement strand
GGACATTGTTCGAGGGAAAGGACATCTGCTGATGTTTGTCTCAAATGATCCCCGGGATAATACATGAAACTGACACTAACAATCAAGTCATGTCGTACGATTAGCCTAACCATTCCCGATTGATTGAGGGTCAAAAGAGTGGTTTTGCTTTGTGCAAGATGAGTAAACGTACTAACCTTGACATAAAAGACGCAGCTTGCCTCCATATTGTCCATATCTTGCAACATCCAACATCTCGCCCAACAAAGGCAACGCAAACTGCAATGGTCAATGCTCCGAAAAAGTACATTTCACCACTTTCGGCGGGCAGATACAGCAAATCGACAAAGCGTTCAACCCAACGACGTCATCAAGCGAATGAAGGTAAGAGCGGCTTGGAGGCAGAAAGAATCCGAGCCCTGGGGGCATTGCGCAGCTTGAGATCCAAAAAGAAGCTTGCGGCAGAGAAACGACGTGAAACGCACTTCTTAAGCAATGAAGAAAGAGAGAAATGGATTGAGGATTATGTTGAGAGAGAGACCGCTGGGGCAAGAAAGCGAGTTGAAGACGCAGAGGCAGCGGTTCAGCAAGAGCAGGACGATATGGTGCATACTGAAATCGCGGGGTTGACGTCCAGAGATCCCGAAAAGACATTTGAGGAGATGATGGCTGCTATCGGAGACAGTCTGAGTGATCTTGCAAGTTCCGACGATGGGGAGGATGGGGAAGATGAGGATGAAGAGACAGAGCAGGGCAAGCTGAGCAAAGATGATGAACCCGGCTGGGTGATGGGCACAATCACCAACACGGTCAAGCAGCGCATGGAGAGCTTTCGGCAGAAACAGATGAAGCTTGATGAATTGACACAACCGGGATGGGTGGATGCAGCCGACTACTTCCGTGAACGAGATAAGCAGTACGGCACAGCCGAATTGAGGGTTCCGGTCGTCGTTCAACCTCAAACAGATGATGGCGCTTCGGCACCTCCACCAACAACATTTGGATAGCTTATGGAGAGGCTTGACATTGTCCCTGGAATATCGCAAATGCCGCAAGGGACTTCTCGACCAGGAAGTAGTCATATTCGGCTAGGCTCGGTGAAACCGCAGTCGAACACGAGCATATCCGGGCTTGAGCCAGCTGTAGAGCCCGATACGTCACCATTGCTGAAAGCGAAGCCAGTTGAGCCAGTAAGCTTTTACCCCTGCATATAGCCTCCAGCTAATCACCTTATAGATTTCGGATTCGGACGAAGACATGGTAACGGCTCCTGCGTCAGCGGAGGAATAGATATGCAAAGTGTGATTTTTGACATCATCTGTTTGTGAAAAGCAATTTGTTTACCAATTTTTTTACGTGTCCGCTTTTTCTTGATTTCAGTGACCAAATTGTGATACGTGATAATTAGTCTGTGGTTGTGCAAGGGTCGAACGCACCATGTGAATGTTCCAGAATTCAAATCAGGCAAAACATCTGCTGACACGTTCCATTTGCATTAGCCAGTGACAGTTAAGCGACAAAGTAACAGCTATATTAGTGACGAAATATACTAACAAAATTCAAGTGAGTGATGTCATACGTGTCATAGAAAGAGCGGTCAGTGCTCAATACGAATCAGTCTGAACGACGACCGTCATGCCACATTCATCCATGTATCCAACTGCATAACTCTCCGCACAGACCTCGTGCACATGGTTGAGATATTTGAAATTGCGTATGGTACGTCATGGAAATCGAGGAGAAGGAGCTGGATAAGGAATGGTGAGGAAGTCGAGCTATATTTACCAAAAACTAGTGAGTTGTTCTACATGCCGTCAATTGCCGGCTGAAAGCGCGGGAATGTGATAGGGCCACGTCATCTCTCAATCAGATAGCGTGGATAGCCACTGATCAGAAATTGACAGGTAATAAAACTCCTGGATGCAAACGATGATACATACAAACGCAATATTGGATGTCAATAAGGTGTAAATGAATGGTTGCGTACAATTATTGGGTGCACAAAGGCTGTTTCGATGTGATTAAAGTGAGCGTCGATAGAGTGTCAACGATTTACAGTCTTACACATTCAGCAATCAATTGGCGGCATTGTCACATCCTTCCAAAGTAAACGTATTGGTTGGCGTAAAAGCATAATAGGCAAATGATATGCTCGTTGCCACATCCTAAAAATGAACTTCAATGCAATGTCAATGGAGCGCCAACGAATTTTGGCATTGCATCATGGAAAATCCAGAGGGCTGCGCGATGACATTCAGCCATAATCGCACTATCGGCCGCCTTTCTAGGCAAAACTCGTGGCGACAAGATTGCTTCTATGTCCTAAAAATGAGCGTGAACGGAGCGTCAACGACTTTTGGCCTTGCATCATAGACACTGCAAGGGTTGTGCGGCAACGTGAATCCATAATCGCACTATCGGCCGCCTTTCTAGGCAAAACGTGTTGCGACAACATTGCTTCTATGTCCTAAAAATGAGCGTCAACGGAGCATCAACGACTTTTGGCCATGCATCTTGGAAAATCAATTGGCTGCGCGGCGATATTAAGCCATAACCACACTATCGGCCGTCTTTCTTGGTGAAAATTGTTGCGACAACATTGCTACTATGTACTAAAAATGAGCGTCAACGGAGCGTCAACGATTTTTGGCTTCGCATCATAGTAAATCAATTGGCTGCGCGGCGATATTAAGCCATAACCACACTATTGGCCGTCTTTCTTGGTGAAAATTGTTGCGGCAACATCGCTACTATGTCCTAAAAATGAGCGTCAACGGAGCGTTAACGATTTTTGGCTTTGCATCATAGCAAATGCAAGGGCTGTGCTGCGACATTAAGCCATAATCGAACTATCGGCCACCTTTCTAGGCGAAAATGGTTGAGACAACATCGCTACTATGTCCTAAAAATGAGCGTCAATGGAGCGTCAACGATTTTTGGCTTTGCATCACAGCAAATGCAAGGGCAGCGCTGCGACATAAAGCCATAATCAAACTATCGGCCGCCTTTCTAGGCGAAAATGGTTGAGACAACATCGCTACTATGTGCTAACAATGAGCATCAACGGAGCGTCAACGACTTTTGGCCTTGCATCTTGGAAAATTCAAAGCCTGTGCGGCGAGTAGTGTTAGCAACCGGTCCGGGTAACCCGCCAGCGGTCCGGGTTTGGACCGGAAAAACTGTTCTGTTCGGTTCTAGAACTGTCCAAAAACCCGACCCGGAGCTTCTTGGCGGGCCAAACCCGTAACCGTACCCGTCAACCTGCGGGTTTTGCCGGGTTTAGCTAGACCCGTCGGTTCCAGTCTCCGGTTCTCCTTTTCGGGTTTTTCTATTTATGGTCGCAGTCACATATGTTACTATTATGTGCAAAATATCAACTTTGGTACATCATTCTCTATATTTGTTTCATTGGCGGCCTTTATACTCAAAACAAGGAGAGACAAGCTCCCTGCTATGTGCTGAAGTTGAGTGTGATCAATTGTTCATCTTGCATCATTTGTAAGATTTGAGATCCAGAACAGCCATATTGATTGTTAAGGCAGTCATTCAGCCGGAAATTGATCAGTTTGCACATGCGACTGCGCCGACATCATTTGGAGAGCTGATGGAGATACATGATAGTGTCAGTGGAAAATTGCAATGCCGCAAGGAACCTCTTGGGATAGAGTAGCCATATATAGATAGCATGCCGCAAATGACCATCTCACAAATGCATATCGGCTCTCACAACTGACGCGATACCCAATTGAACACCGATTAACAAATCGAAGCCTGTTAAACCTGTAAGTGTTTACCCATGCATATATCCTCCATACCTACGTACCATACAGGAAATGGATTCAGGTAACCATATTGTATTGGCTCGTAGGTCATGTGTACACAACCTGCACAAAATGTTATTATTGACGACATATCTCTGCAAAAAGTAGTTGGCGTATCTATTTCGATACGTGAAAGAAATCTTTTGATTTCACTGACTAGATTGTAAGAAATGATTATTCATCTGTGCATATGCAAGGGTCATACGGGCCATACAAACGGTCCAAACTCCAAACAAAGTTGATTGACAGCTGATCAACACAATATCGTCCTGCCTTTTACGGATAAGTGAGACCGTGCAATCTAAACAAAAGATAAAATTTACTAACAAAGTTTCACTTAGTGATGACATACAAGTCATAGAAGGAGCAGTCATTGCGCAATGCGAATCTGTATGAATGACCACCATCATATTGCATTCATCCATACAACCAACTACATTACTCCGCATTTCGACCGGGTGCACATAGTGAGCATTGTGAAAATTGGTTATGGTAGGTCATGAAAATCGAGCGGATCGAACTGGATATGGCAAACTGAGTATGTTGGGCTATATTAATGAAAAATTAGGTTATGGCTCTACATGCAGCGAGTTGCCAATTGAAAGCGCTGAAATATCAGTGCGCTGAGTTATCCATCGCTCAGAGAACTTCTGCATCAGGTGATCACAAATTGATACGCCATAAAGCTTTTGCATGCAACTGAGTATTGATACAAATTATTCATTGACTGTCAATAATGACTATATGATTATTAAAGCGACACGGGAACAGCTGCATTTTTACAAAGAGCGTCAACGGAGCGTCAATGATTTTTGGATATGTAAGCAACTTAATTGGAAAGTGATTTGCTCGCTGCTATTCATATTCAACAGACTGGCAGCCTTTGAAGGCAAAAGAGACCGCGGCGCGGTAACAGCAACATTCTGATACTGAGCGTCATCGGAGCGTCAACAATATTATCTGTGGTAAGTAAGTTAATTGGAAACCGATTTGCTCGCTGTTATCCATAATCAAAGGATGGGCAGCCTTTATAGGCAAAAGAGAAATCGACACTGTAACAGCAACATTCTGAAAGTGAGCGTCAACGGAGCGTCAATGGTTTTTGATCTTGTAAGTAAGTCCATTGGAATGCCATTTGCTAGCTGGTATTCATAATCAACATACTGGCAGCCTTGATTGGCAAAAGAGAAAGTGACATGGTCCCATCCCCAGTCTGAAAATGAGCGTCAACAGAGCGTCAACAATTTTGGGTGTTGCATCTGGTATAATCCAAGGGCTGTGATACGGCGTTTACCCATAATCGAAGTATTGGCGGCCTTTATAGGTAATATCGTGTGTATCAATACTGCTATACCTCAAAATGAGCGTCAACAGAGCGTCAACGGATTGTCAAAAGAGCATCCACACAGCGTCAACAGATTGTCAACAGAGTGTCAACGATTTTGGGAGTTGCATCATGTAAAATCCAAGCGCTCGGCTATGGGATGTACCCATAATCAACGTATTGGCATCCATTCTGAATAAAAGCGATCACGATATGGTCACTGCGCCAGTCTGAAAATGAGCGTCAACAGAGCGTCAACGATTTAGTGGGTTGCATCTTGTGTAATCCAAAGGCTGTGCTACGGCATTTATCCATAATCGAAGTATTGGCAGCCTTTACAGGCAATATCGTGGGTGTCGATACTGCTACACCACCGAATGAGTGTCAACAGAGCGTCAACAAAACGTCAACAGAGCATCATCACCGCGTCGACAGAGTGTCAACAGAGTGTCAACGATTTCGGGCATTGCATCTTGTATAATCCAAGGGCTCGGCTATGGCAGATATCCATAATCATTGTATTGGCAGCTGTTCTGAGCAAAAGTGATTGTGACATGGTCACAGCCCCACTCTAAAAATGAGCGTCAACAGAGCGTCAAGGATTTTGTGTGTTGCACCTTGTATAATCCAATGGCTGTGCTACGGCATTTATCCATAATCGAAGTATTGGCAGCCTTTATAGGCAATATCGTGTGTGTCGATACCGTTGCACCTCCAAATGAGCGTCAATAGAGCATCAACAGCGCGTCAACAGAACATCAACATAGCGTCAACAGAGCATCAACAAAGTGTCAACAGAGTGTCAACAGAGTGTCAACGCTTTTGGGAGTTGCATCATCTATAATCCAAGGGCTCTACTACGACATAGACCCATAATCAACGCATTGGCAGCTGTTCTTTGCAAATGCGATAGTGACATGGTTACAGCACCAGTTTGAAAATGAGCGTCAACAGAGCGTCAACGATTTTGTGTGTTGCATCTTGTATAATCCAAGGGCTGTGCTACGGCATTTATCCATAATCGAAGTATTGGCAGGCTTTATAGGCAATATCGTGTGTGTCGATACTGTTGCACCTCAAAATGAGCGTCAACAGAGCGTCATCAGCGCGTCAACAGAACATCAACAGAGCGTCAACAGAGCATCAACAAAGTGTCAACAGAGTGTCAACAGAGTGTCAACGCTTTTGGGTGTTGCATATTGTATAATCCAAGGGCTTTGCTACGGCATAGACCCATAATCGACGTATTGGCAGCCGTTCTTTGCAAATGCGATAGTGACATGGTCACAGCACCTGTTTGAAAATGAGCGTCAATAGAGCGTCAACGATTTTGTGTGTTGCATCTTGTATAATCCAAGGGCTGTGCTACGGCATTTATCCATAATCGAAGTATTGGCAGGCTTTATAGGCAATATCGTGTGTGTTGATACTGTTGCACCTCAAAATGAGCGTCAACAGAGCGTCATCAGCGCGTCAACAGAACATCAACAGAGCGTCAACAGAGCATCAACAAAGTGTCAACAGAGTGTCAACAGAGTGTCAACGCTTTTGGGTGTTGCATATTGTATAATCCAAGGGCTTTGCTACGGCATAGACCCATAATCGACGTATTGGCAGCCGTTCTTTGCAAATGCGATAGTGACATGGTCACAGCACCTGTTTGAAAATGAGCGTCAATAGAGCGTCAACGATTTTGTGTGTTGCATCTTGTATAATCCAAGGGCTGTGCTACGGCATTTATCCATAATCGAAGTATTGGCAGCCTTTAAAGGCAATATCCTGTTTGTCGATACCGTTACACCTCACAATGAGCGTCAACAGAGCGTCAACACAGCATCAACAGAGCGTCAACAGAGCATCAACACAGTGTCAACTGAGTGTCAACAGAGTGTCAATGCTTTTGGGTGTTGCATCATGTATATTCCAAGGGGTCTGCTACGGCATATGTCCATAATCAACGAATTGGCTGCCGTTCTGTGCAAATGCGATTGTGACCTGGTCACAGCACCTTTCTGAAACTGAGCGTCAACAGAGCTTCAACGATTTTGTGTGTGGCATCTTGTATAATCGAAGGGCTGTGCTACGGCATTTATCATAATCGAAGTATTGGCAGACTTTATAGGCAATATCGTGTTTGTCGATACTGTTACACCTCAAAATGAGCGTCAACAGAGCGTCAACACAGCATCAACAGAGCGTCAACAGAGCATCAACACAGTGTCAACTGAGTGTCAACAGAGTGAGAATGCTTTTGGGGGTTACATCATGTATATTCCAAGGGCTCTGCTACGGCATATGTCCATAATCAACATATTGGCAGCTGTTCTGTGCACATGCGACCGTGACATGGTCACAGCACCTGTCTGAAAATGAGCGTCAACAGCGCGTCAACGATTCTGTGTGTTGCATCTTGTATAATCCAAGGGCTGTGCTACGGCATTTACCCATATTTGAAGTATTGGCAGCCTTTATAGGCAATATGGTCTCTGTCAATGCCGCTACACCTCAAGCATCAATGGAGGCTCCACAATGTTTGGTCTTGTAAATAAGGTAATTGGTAAGTGATTTGCTCGCTGCTATCCATAACCAACATATTGCCATCCACTACGTGCAAAAGAGGAAGTGACACGTTCACGGTGCCGTTCTGACAATATCTGTCAACTCAGCATTAACTGAGGGTCATCAATTGCTGGTGATGCAGATTGGGTAATGAAGGCATCGAATGGATATTTGAGCTTATAATTGAACTATTGACCTCCTCCCTGGTCAAAAATACAAATCATTGAAAGAAAAACATGAATTAAAATATTGTCGATTTTGCAACATGCAAAACATGCAAAATGTGATTACGGGATGTGAAATGATCGATTTTGACTGAGTACTATAATTGAATTGCAAAGGCAAGCATGTTGAATCCATGTACAGATGAACCCGCTATACAACCCGCTGAAAACACGCCCAATTCAGACGGGTAGGGAGATGTCGATGGAACTGTACCCGAATCAACAGTTCGGGTTTATTGACGACCCTGACAGCGAATCTGGCTTCGGTTCGGTTCCGACCCATTCCCGGACCCGAAGTGACGGTCCAGACCCGTTGCTAACACTAGCGGCGAGTTTAAGCCATAATCGAACTATCGGCCGCCTTCTTAGACAAAACAGCTTGCGACAAGATCGTAACCATGTACCAAAATGAGCGTCAACGGAGTGTCAACAATTTTTGATCTTGCATCTTGGATAATCTAACGGCAATAGAACGCAGAATACCCATAATAAGCTTATCAGCAGCCTTTGATGGCAAAAACGCTAGTGACGATATCGCATCCGCCTCCTACAATTGAGCACCCACAGAGCATTAACAATTTTTGTGGAGGCTCAGAACGCTATACAGCAATGTAATGCATTGTGATGCTTCTAAATCAAGTTTTACCCGGTCAGTCTTTGCAATCTGTCCTTGTATACAACTTCACAAATATGCATGCAATGTCTTACAGATCTGATTTTATTGCTCGTAGCTGTATTCAGTATTTAAGAACCCGCAGTCTACTATACTATAACATTACTTTCGGCAGTCTTTCGAGTCGGATTACCCAGCATTCTAAATTCTACCACCATGTCGGATTCACAATCTTTGAACACCTCTTTGCTCGAGGTTATGATCTCTTCCAAAAACGAACATGTCTGTATTCGTGATTTGAGCGACCTTACTTTGCAAATCAACTTCGATGCGTGGTGGGCTTCAATGAATGTAGGCTCAAAGCGGCCGATTGCCTGGAATAATTCTAGACATGTGCCTTCGTGGCGATTCTATTTACACTGTGGAATGGAGGAGAACGGCAGCCCTGGCATCATATGTATCGTGTGTCATCAAGTTCTTCGCCATCCATCAGAACATGGGACCAGCTCAATGGGGAAATACTTACTGGCAAAAGCCCACATCGCAAAGTTAAACGAATTGACAGAGTCAGAGGTAACTGAATTGACTAGTTCGACGGTCGATGAAACAGCTTTGGCCATCCTGAAGAGGCAAGGAAGTCGAGGAATCACAATAGTAAGTTCGCTGAGGGAAATCATATTCTACATCCAGGTAGTTCCATATTGACCGGAATGACAGATAAAACGTTCCAAACTGGCAGCTAAGGACTTTGAAACTTCCGAATTTCACCAAGACACGTGGAATCGCTACCTGATGTTAGGGTTTGTTTCGGCACATATTCCATGGAACGCGATATCAAATCTTGAGCTACGACGGTCATATAAGGCATTACGCGATGACCTAGTGCTACCGTCCGCTACAACCCTTAGTAACATTTGCCGGAGAGAATATGCACTGGCTGTGGATGCAATTAAAAAGCAATTGCCGATACGAAATAAAGTTAGTTTAGCTTTGGATGGATGGACATCTACAAACAAATTAGTCATAGCGTCAGTCATTGCTTACTATATGGATCGAAACTGGGCATTGCGTGAAGTTCAACTCGCTTTCGATGAGGTTGATCGCCTGCTCTGTTCCCGTTTCGAAAGCTAATTCAGGATGATAGGTCAAGGGCCAACATACTGGAGCAAGGCTAGCCGTACATTTGAAGGACGTGCTGGATCGTGTTGAGCTTACCGATGGCCGTTTGCTTTGTATTACAACTGATAATGCTTCCTCAAATTACTCGACGACACGCGAGCTGCAATCAACACTTGAGGCCTCTGGAATCGAGTGGCCGGCATTGAGAAACCACACACCATGCATGGCGCACGTCATACAGCTCGCTTTAGGTGCATTCATGAGCAGTCTCGGTGTAAAAGGCCGCACCAAGTCTTGGGAAGCCCATGAGCGCGATCAGCATTTTGGAGAGAATGAAAGCATAGACATTGGGAAGAGTCAAAGACTTCGAAAAGAGGGCAATGCTAGAATCAACAAGGTGTCGGCCATGAAACCAGGTTTAGCAAAGATAATTGAGAAAGTACGTATTTCATGATATTTTGAAAGTCCTGAAGCTGACCTTCATCTAGCAGAGAATGCTTGCTGTATTAATTACGCTAACACCTGGTCGCCGAAACGAGTTCATTGACTGTCAAAAAGCCAAAGTCCGCATTGCAGTACTTCCGATTATTGATGTGAAGACACGTTGGAACTCCACTCTGGAGTTGCTCGAGCGCGCCTACCGCTTACGGGAATTCACCCGTGAGTGGCTTCAAAACCCAAAATACAGCGAATACCGGCCGCTATTCACAACTCAAGACGAATGGACGATTGTCAAGTATGTCATGGAAGTATTGAGGCCATTTCGATATTGGACCCTTTGGATGTCGAAGAGGCATACAGTCACATTGCATCACATCATCACAGTGTACAATGACATGTTTGATCACATGGATGGCGTGATGCGAGCTTTGGCCAAGAAGAAGACTCAATGGAAGGAAGACTTGTTCTTTGCTGTGAAGTTAGCTCGACAGAAGCTTTCCAAATACTACGCCGAAGTCACTCCAACGACGGGCATGCTTCTGATTTCCGCGCACATCCTCGATCCTTTCCGGAAGTTGAGATCGTTTAGAAAGTGGGACAAGGGAATGGATATTAATCCTGAGGACGAGACATCCTACACTACACAATACCAAGAGGCCTTTCTGAAGTATGTGGAGAATGAATACTGCGCCAAACATCGACGTGTGCCGGTCAATAAATTCGAAACGGAACAGAACAGTAATTTCGTCCCCTCTGCAATAGCTTTAGGGTCCTGTCAATCATCCCTTGATCCATATGATTCGTCCAGCGATGATGAGGAATACTTAACGCCTAACAATGTGGCTGAAATGACACCCGGACGTAGCGATCGCGCAGCCCGCTTATTGACTGCCGCCAGGCTCTATTTGAATTCGCCGCCTGAAGCACCAAAGAACTGGGGACAAATTAATCCAAATCTCAATGATTACCACTCCGACCCAATAGAGATTAGCTGTACATTTTGGATACCAGACAAAGCCAACTGGTGGCGACAATAGGAGGAAACGCACTCAAAGTACGCCGATCTATCCAATGTGGCGCGCGACATATTCTCTATCATACCTCATGGTGTCGGAGTGGAGGCCAGTTTTACCCTTGGCCGAGATGTTATTGGCTGGAGACACTCAAAAACCACAGGCGAGACTCTTCGCGAAAAAGTCGTTGTAAGGCAGTTTGCTCGAGCCAATAACGGGATTTTGGCCGGCACTGACCCGGAATTGCATGCCACGAATACAGAAAACCACCCGGAAATGAAGAAAGAGGCGTAGGAACGGAAATTGCACCAAATGGCCAAGGTTCACGACTTTTTGGAGATGTGGCAGGGCAGCCAAAACCTACGTGCTACCCAGAAGGAATCTCGAGCTCAAAACAAGCAGATGACCGCCGTAGGATACATTTCGGACACGGAAGAGATCGTCAAAGCATCCTGGTCACTCTTTCAACATGATGGTGCGGCTGCATTTAAATTGTCAGAAAGATCACCTTTGCCACCAGCTTTGTCTGCAAAGGACCTCTCTGGAGGAAGAACTCAAATCTTAAATGTCCGCCGAATCCGGAGAATCAACCGTCATCCAGTGGAAAGCGATGATGATAGCGCACCTGAAAGCATTTCGGACACCAAACATTGGCTTAACTGGAATGGCGACTTGGATAATCCAAATGACAGTGAAGAGGATTGCGCAGCGGCCGATGAATCCGATATAGAGCACAACAATGGCATCGAAGATCCGGAATGCCCAGAGCAGCAGGATGTGAGAGCCGCGCCAAATGTGCCCGGATTGGTTCGGCCGACACGGAAGTCAAAGAGGCAGGCTGAAAAGGTTTTAGTGACGGTCAATGCAGTTGAAACGCGGAGAAACAAAGGAGGGAAGAAAAAGTAGGACAGAATGCGTCAATGGTTCACCAGCTTTATGTAGCTTGACCGAGAGTTTCAGTTAGAGATGTATTATGGGCGAATGGTAAGAAGTAGCTTGTGAATATCGGTTCATAAATAGATGTATAGCAGGCGCAATTAATCTTTTGGCATGATACATCATTTTTAGTCGTGTGAGAGTGAACAGTGCAACATGATTACGCCGCTCGGCTTTGCCACAGGACCAAGGCTGAATCAAGCAGAAAGCCTACCGATAAAGTCAAATCAGGATGAAAGCACTTATGGACAGCAGCAAATGTTTAATGGACAATACATTAAAATGAGCGTCAACGGAGCGTCAACGATTTGTGGCCATGTAAATATGGTAATTCACCAGTGACTTGGCCGTTGATATGCATAACGGTCGTATTAGCAGCTTTTATTGGCAAAAGAGATTGCAACACGGTCACCGCCCCATTCTTAGCATAAGCGTCAACCGAGCGTCAACGATTTTTAGCTTTGCATCTTGAGTAAGTTATATTCCGATTGGTTGCAGACATCCATTTATAAGATATTGGCAGTCTTTACTGGCAAAAACAACTGCGATATGCTCCCTGCGGCATCCTGAAAATGAGCGTCAACGGAGCGTCAACGATTTTTAGCTTTGCATCTTGAGTAAGTTATGTTCCGATTGGTTGAGGACATCCATTTATGAGATATTGGCAGCCTTTACTGGCAAAAACAACAGCGACATGCTCCCTGCGGCATCCTGAAAATGAGCGTCAACGGAGCGTCAACAGTTTTAGGACTTGCATATTTCGTAATCAAGGCATCGCGCGGAACTTCGCATGCATAACCATATTATTGACCGCCTAGCTAGGCAAAAATACCATATATCGAAGGTGAAACACAAATACCAAATTAATCAATATTGCAAGCTGCTCAATAAGCAAAAGCACATTGTTGGTTGCTGTAAACGCGATTTTGATAAGATATCAATGACAACTTGCAAATTTAAGAGCCTTATATGAATCTATAGATGGACCCGCTGGGCGACCCGCTGACAACCTGCCGAATTCTGACGGGTTGGGAGTTTACCATGGAACCGTACCCGAGTGGGCAGTTCGGGTTTATTGACGACCTGGACCGCCGATTTGGCAACGGTTTGGTTTGGACCCGGACCCGGACCCGAAGTGACGGTCCGGAACCGTTGCTAACACTATACCAGAGTGAGGGAGAGTCATGGCCAAGATATGGGTCATAGATCGATATTTGATTGTCAGATATGCTTCAGAGCTATCGAAGTAGGTGCTTCATGGCTTCCCAATGTAGAGTGGAGGGTTGAGCGGCATATTTGCCTAAAGCTGCTGGGGCATAGGTGATATCTGGGCGAGTACTGAGAGTAGCATAAAGAATTGAATGAATGGCTTTTTGATACATTCTAGAGTTGAACGGATGCTCTCCAGGCTCAAGCTGTATGGTATGTCGTTTGTAGCTAATCTCCATCAGAGTTGAACCCTTCTTGCAGTTGGTCATTCCAAATCTGTCAAGTACTCTGTTGATGTAGCCGGTATGATCGATGGTGATTGATCATTTGTTGCGATCTCGAATGACCATCATACTGAGATATTAAAAGGTCTCAGGCACTGGGACGTGGCAAGTGGCCTTGAATTGATTGTACAGTGGTGGAGCAATGGAGGTGAAAAGTACCGATTTGCCAAGGATTATAATATCGTCAAACTAGACTGCGATTAAGACACAGTTTGCTTTGGCGAGATTGCCACCGAAGATGAGACCGGGAGCTGCAATTGAGGCTTGGAAAGTGTGATTGCCAACAATGAAATCAAAGACTTCTTTATAGTACTCCTGATTCCCTTGCATGATGCCATAGAGAGTCTTATTCAACTTGGCAAGGGGTCTGGCCTGACCATATACTATATCAGGCCATTCGCAATCACATAGGCGCATAGAGAGAGTCTCATGGACAGGGCAGCAGAGGAAAGTATTGTGATGTCAAGTATGGCAATCTCAAGGTCATGCTGGGATGCAAGGCCAACGGCATATCACGTTGAGGTCGAATCAATGATTTTAGATGTGATGTCATTATCGTCGCCAGGCTTCTGGGGATCGCCGTGGCCGACAAGTCATACTTTCCATTTGTTAATTGTCCCATCTGGCATTAACCTTCTTCCCATAACCCAATGGCTATCAATCATAGTAGCACCTCCTGGGATCTTCTCAACTAAAGTGAAAATCTCATGACATTCCATTGATGCCACTTTCATGCCAATTGCTTCATTCCACTGCTCGGTATCCTCTGCATTCACTTCTGTGCAGTATGTCTTGGGACCGTATTGGGTCATCATGGCTAGTGTTAGCGACGGTTCCGGACAGTCACTTCGGGTCCGGGTCCGGGTCCAAACCAAACCGTTGCAAAATTGGCGGTCCGGGTCGTCAATAAACCCGAACTGCCCATTCAGGTACAGTTCCATGGTAAACTCCCAACCCATCTGAATTGGGCGGGTTGTCAGCGGGTCGCGCAGCGGGTCCATCTATAGATTCGTATAAGGCTCTTGTATTTGCAGTGTGTTAATAGTATCTTATCAGAATCGCATTTTCAACAACCATTAATGAGCTTTTGCTTGTTGAGCAGTTTGCAATATCGATTAATTTGGTATCTGTGTTTCACCTTCAATATATGGTATTTTTGACTAGCAAGGCAGTCAATAATACAGCTCTGCACGCGAAAATCTGTGCGATGTCTTGATTACGATATATGCAAGTCCTAAAACTGTTGACGCTCCGTTGACGCTCATTTTCAGGATGCTGCAGGGAGCATTTCGCTGTTGTTTTTGGCAGTAAAGGCTGCCAATATCGAATAAATGGATGTCTGCAACTAATCGGAACATAACTTACTCAAGTTGCAAATCTAAAGAACATGGACACTCCGTTGACACTCATGCTAAGAATGGATCGGTGACCGTGCTGCTATCTCTTTTGCCAATAGAAGCTGCCAATACGTCCGTTATGCATAACAACGACCAAGTCACTAGTGAATTACCATACTTACAAGACCACAAATCGTTGACGCTCCGTTGACACTCATGCTAAGAATGGGGCGGTGATCATGTTGCTATCTCTTTTGCCAATAAAAGCTGCCAATACGCCCGTTATGCATAACAACGACCACGTAACTAGTGAATTACCGTATGAACAAGACCACAAATTGTTGACGCTCTGTTGACGCTCATGCTAAGAATGGAGCGGTGACCGTGCTGCTATCTCTTTTGCGAATAGAAGCTGCCAATATGCCCGTTATGTATAACAACGACCAAGTCACTAGTGAATTACCGGACTTACATGACCACAAATCGTTGACGCTTCGTTGACGCTCATGTTAAGAATGGGGCGGCCACCGTGTTGCTATCCCTGTTGCCAATAAAAGCTGCCAATATGCCCGTTATGTATAACAACGACCAGGTCACTAGTGAATTACCGGACTTACAAGACCACAAATCGTTGACGCTCTGTTGACGCTCCTGCTAAGAATGGAGCGGTGACCGTGTTGCTATCTCTTTTGCCACTAAAAGCTGCCAAAACGCCCGTTATGCATAACAACGACCAAGTCACTAGTGAATTACCGTACTTATAAGACCACAAATCGTTGACGCTCCGTTGACGCTCATGCTAAGAATGGGGCGGTGACCGTGTTGCGATCCCTTTTCGCAATAAAAGCTGCCAATACGCACGTTATGCTTAACAACGACCAAGTCACTTGTGAATTACCGTACTTACAAGACCACAAATCGTTGACCCTCCGTTGACGCTCATTTTGATGTATTGTCCATTCAACATCTGCTGCCGTCGATAATTGTTTTCATCCTGATTTGACTTTACTGGTTGGCTTTCTGTGTGATTGAGACTCCACCCTGTGGCAAAGCCGAGCGGCGTCATGATTTTGCACAGTTCATTCTCACATGACTAAAAATGATGTATCATGCCAAAAGATTCATTGCGTCTGCTATACATCTATTTATGAACCGAATTCACAAGATAATTCTTACCATTCGCGCATAATATATCTCTAACTGAAACTCTCGGTCAAGCTACATAAAGCTGGTGAACCATTGACGCATTCTGTCCTACTTTTACTTCCCTCCTTTATTTCTCCGCGTTTCAGCTGCATTGACCGTCATTATAACCTTTTCAGCCTCTATCTTTGACTTCCGTGTCGGCCGAACCAATCTGGGCACATTTGGCGAGCCGCTCACATCCTGCTGCTCTGGGTATTCCGGATCCTTGACGCAATTGTTGTGCTCTAAATCGGAGTCATCGTCCGCAGCGCAATCCTCTTCGCTGTCATTTGGATTACCCAAGTCGCCATTCCAGTGTAGCCAATCTTCAGTGTCCGAAATGCTTTCAGGTGGGCAATCCTCGTCACTTTCGACTGGATGACGGTTGATTCTCCGAATACGACGGACATTCAAGATTTGAGTTCGTCCTCCAGGGAGTTTCTTTGCAGACATAGCTGGTGGCAAAGGTGATCTTTCTGACAATTTAAATGCAGCCGCACCATCATGTTGAAAGAGTGACCAGGATGCTTTGACGATCTCTTAGGTGTCCGAAATGTATCCTACGGCGTTCATCTGCTTGTTTTGAGCGTGGGACTTCTTCTGTGTAGCACGGAGGTTTTGGCTGCCCTGCCACATCTCCAAAAAGTCGTGAACCTTGGCCATTCTGTGCAATTTCCTTTCCTCCACCTCTTTCTTCATTTCCGAGTCGTTGTCTGTGTTCATGGTATCCAATTCCGGGTCAGTGCCTGCCAAAATCCCATTATTGACTCGAGCGAACTGCCTTACAACGACTTTTTTCGCGAACGGTCTCGCCTGTGGTTGTTCACTGCCTCCAGCCGATAACATCTCGGCCACAGGAAAAACTGGCCTCCACTCCGACACCATGTGGTATGATAGAGAATATGTCGCGCGTCACATTGGAGAGATCGACGTACTTTGAGTGCGTTTCCTCCTGTTGTCGCCACCAGTCGGTTATGTCCGGTATCCAAAATGTACTGCTAATCTCCACTGGGTCGGAGTGGTAATCATTAACATTTGGATTGATTTGCCCCCCGTTCTTTGGTACTTCAGGCGGCGAATTCAAATAGAGCCTGGCGGCGGTCAATCAGCGGGCTGCGTGATCACTTCGTCTAGGTGTCGTCTCAGCCACATTGTTAGGCATTAAGTATTTCTCATCATCGCTGGACGAATCATATGGATCAAAGGATGATTGATAAGACCCTGATGCCGTTGCAGAGGGGACAAGATTGCAGCTTGGTACCGTTTCAAGTTTATCGACCGGCACATGTCGATGTTTGGCGTAGTATTCATTCTCCACATACTTCAGAAAGGCCTCTTGGTATTGTGTAGTGTAGGATGTCTCGTCGTCAGCATTAATATCGATTCCCTTGTACCACTTTCTAAACGATTGCAACTTCCTGAAAGGATCAAGTATGTGCGCGGAAATCAGAAGCATGCACGTTGTGGGAGTCACTTCGGTGTAGTATTTTGAGAGCTTCTGTCGAGCTAACTTCACAGCGAAGAACAAGTCTCCCTTCCACGGAGTCTTCTTCTTGGCCAAAGCTCGCATCACGCCATCCCTGTGATCGAACATGTCATTGTACACAGTCATAACATGATGCAATGTGACCGTATGCCTCTCCGACATCCAAAGGGTCCAATATCGAAATGGCCTCAATACTTCCATGACATACTTGACAATCATCCATTCATCCTGAGTTGTGAATAGTTGCCGATATTCAGCGTATTTTGGGTTCTGAAGCCTCTCGCGGGTGAATTCCCGTAAGCGGAAGGCGCGCTCGAGCTACTCCAGAGTAGAGTTCCAACGTGTCTTCACATCCACAATCCGAAGTACTGCAATTCGGACTTTGGCTTTTTGACAGTCAATTGAATCGTTTCGGCGACCAGGTGTTAGCGTAACTGATACAGCAAGCATTCTCTGCTTTATGATGGTCAGCTTCTGGACTTTCAAAATATCATGAAATACGGACTTTCTCAATTATCTTTTCTAAACCTGGTCTCCTGGCCGACACCTTGTTGATTCTAGCATTGCCCTCTTTTCGAAGTCTTTGACTCTTTCCAATGTCTATGCTTTCATTCTCTCCAAATTGCTGATCGCGCTCATGGGCTTCCCAAGACTTGGTGCGGCCTTTTACACAGAGACTGTTCATGAATGCACCTAAAGCGAGCTGTATGATGCGCGCCATGCACGGTATATGGTTTTTCAATTCAGGCCACCCTATTGCAGAGGCCTCAAGTGTTGATTGCAGCTCACGTGTCATCGAGTAATTTGAGGAAGCATTATCCGTCGTAATACTGAGGAAATGACCGTCGGTCAGCTCAAAACTATCAAGCACGTCCTTCAAATGTACGGCTAGCCTTGCTCCAGTATGTTGGCCCTTGACCTATCATCCTTGATTAGCATTCGAAACGAGAACAGAGTAGGCGATTCACCTCATTCAAAGCGAGTTGAACTTCACGCAATGCCCAATGTCGATCCATAGTGTAAGCAATGACTGACGTTATGGCTAGTTTGTTCATGGATGTCCAACCGTCCAAAGCTAAACTAACTTTGTTTCGTATTGGCAATTGCTTCTTAATTGCATCCACAGTCAGTGCATATTTCCTCCGGCAAATGTTACTAAGGGTTGTAGCGGACGGTCGAACTAGGTCATTGCTTAATGCCTTATATGACCGTCGTAGCTCAAGATTTGATATAGCGTTCCATGCAATATGTGCCGAAACAAATCCTAACATGAGGTAGCGATTCCACGTGTCTTGGTGAAATTCGGAAGTTTCAAAGTCCTTATCTGCCGGTTTGGAACGTTTTGTCTGTCATTTCGGTCAATATGGATTAAACTGGATATCAAATATGGATTTCCTCTGCAAACTGACTATTGTGATTCCACGACTTCCTTGGCTCTTCAGGATGGCCAAAGCTGTTTCATCCACCGTCGAACTAGTCAATTCAGTGACCTCTGACTCTGTTAATTCGTTTAACTTTGCGATGTGAGCTGTTGCCTGTAAGTGTTTCCCCATTGAGCTGGTCCCATTTTCTGATGGATGGCGAAGCACTTGATGACAACTGATACATATGATGCCAGGGTTGCCAGTCTCCTCAAATCCACAGTGAAAATAGAATCGCCACGAAGGCGCACGTCTAGAATTCTTCCAAGCAATAGGCCGCTTCCAGCCAACATTCATTGAAGCCCACCAGGCATCGAAGATGATTTGCAATGCAAGGTCGCTCAAATCACGAATAAAAGGACATAGTAGCGATGTTGTTGCAAGAGTTTTTGCCTAGAAAGGCGGCCGATAGCGCGATTATGGGGTAACGTCGCCGCAAACCCCATGCCTTTTCCAGGATGCAAGGCCAAAAGTTGTTGACGCTCTGTTGACGCTCATTTTTAAGACATAGTAGAACAGTTTTTGCCACCATTGTTCAATAGAAAGGCGGCCTATAGTTTGATTATGATGTGCTGTTACCGCACAGCCTACTGGATGTTCCATGACGCAATGCCAAAAATCGTTGACGCTCCGTTGACACTCACATTATTCACATCGAAACAGTCTTTGTACACTCAATAAATGTATGCAACGAATCAAATACACAGTTTCGACATCCATGATTGCGTTTGTACGTACTATCGTTTGCATCTAGGAGTTTTGTTTCCTCTCAATTTTTGATCAACTACTATCTATGCTGTCTGAGTGAGAAATGATGTGGCCCTATCATATTCCTGCGCTTTCGGCCGGCAATTGACGGCATGTAGATCATTTCACTAGTTTTTAGCAAATATAGCTCGACTTCCTCACCATTCCTTATCCAGCTCCTTCTCCTCCATTTCCATGACGTACCACAAGCAATTTCAAATATCTCAACCATGTGCACCAGGTCTGTGCGGAGAGTTATGCAGTTGGATACATGGATGAATACGGCATGATGGTTGTCGTTCAGATTGATTCGGCATGCGAACTGACCGCTCTTACTCTGACATGTATGACATCAGTCACTTAAATTTTGTTACCACATTTTGTCACTAATATTGCTTTTGCTTTGTCACTTAACAGTCACTTGCAGAATAAAATCGAACGTGATGGCCGTCTTACAGCCCGATTTGGATTGTAGAACTTTCACATGGTGCGTTCGACCCTGGCACATGCACAGACGAATTATAATGTCTCACAATTTGGTCACTGAAATCAAGCAAAAGCTGACATGTAGCAAAATTGGTAATTAACTTGCTTTTCACCGCGATCAGACGTCAAAAAGTACAGTTTGCACATCTATTCTTCCGCAGATGCCGGAGCCGTCACCATCTCTTCATCGGAATCCGATATTTATATGGTAATTAGCTGGAGGCCATATGCAGGGGTAAAAGCTTACTGGTTCAATTGGCTTCGCTTTCAGCAACATTGACGAATCGGGCTCTGCAGCTGGCTCACCACCAGGTATGAACGATTTAGACTGCGGTTCCACCAAACCTTGCCTAATATGACTACTTCCTGGTCGAGAAGTCCCTTGTGGCCTTTGAGATATTCCGGGGACAATGTCAATACTCTCCATCAGCTCACCAAATGTTGCTGGTAGAGGTGGCGGAGCGTCATCATTTGTTTGTGGCTGAACGACGGCCGGAACCCTCAATTCGGTGGTGCCGTACTTCTTATCTTGTTCACGGAAGTAGTCGGTTGAATCCTCCCATCCCGGTTGAGTCAATTCGTCGAGCTTCATCTGCTTCTGCTGAAACCTCTCCATGCACTGCTGGACCGTTTTGGTGATTGTGCCCATCACCCAGCCGGGTTCGTCATCTTCGCTCAAATTGCCCTGCTCAGTCTCTTCAACATCTGCCACTTCCCCATCCTCCCCATTGTCGGAACTTGCAAGATCACTCAGACTGTCTCCGATAGCAACCAGCATTTCCTTAAACGTCTTTTCGGGCTCTCTGGACATCAATCCCGCTATTTCAGCATGCGGCATATCGTCCTGCTCTTGTTAAACCGCTGCCTCTGCGTCTTCAACTCGCTTTCTTGCCTCAGCGGTTTCTCTCTCCACATAATCCTCAATCCATTTCTCTTTCTCCTCATTGCTTAAGAAGTGCGTTTCTCGTCGCTTCTCCGCCGCAAGCTTCTTTTTGGATCTCATGCTGCGCAATGCCCGAAGGGCCCGGATTCTCTCTGCCTCCACACCGCTCTTGCCTTCATTCGCTTGATGACGTCGTTGGGTTGAACGCTTTGTTGATTTGCCGTATCTGCCCGCTGGAAGGGGCTTAATATTCTTTTTCGGAGCATTGACCATTGTGATTTTCGTGGACTGTGTTGTTGGGCGAGATGTTGCATGTTGCAAGCTATGGACAATATCGAGGTAAGCTGCGTCTTTTATGTCAAGGTTAGTACGTTTACTCATCTTGAACAAAGCAAACTCGCTCTCTTGACGGTCAATAAATCATGAATAGTGATGCTAACCGTACAACATGACATGATTGTTAGCGTCAGTTTCATGATATATCCCGGGGATTATTTGAGACAAACATCAGCAGACGTCCGTTCACTCGAACTAAATCCTATTAATATCTAGCAATTGGGCGATTCCGGAGGTCTTACACCCCAATTGATCCCTGTCAACAAACAAACAACATCAGACGGACTCTTTGCAAATTGCGGGGTGGTGAGAAACCCCTGCAACTTGCAGCCATACTCAGTAGGATTCATCTTGAGCATAACGGTCATGTCGGCTGCTACGTATACAATTTTGACATGAAGCTAACTATATAGTCCTCACGACTTCCCACTTCCTCTCATTATCATCTTCCTCTCGTATTCCAGACCAGCACATCATGGATACACAACCACCGCCGCCAGGTGAGAGGGGATCGAATACCGGCAGATTGGCGGTTGCGACAACCAATACGGACATTCTGGGCACACAACAAGAGCGCAGACACAAGTCAGTTCACCGCGACGCTGCCGATGCAGCCACCAAACATATGACCCAGGATGCACATTTCAAAATCGTCCGCAAGACTGGCAGCAGGACAAATAAGAAGCAACATGCGGTGGGATGTGAGTATATCCATATCGATGCGATCAGCGGTCAATTAATTGTATAACGTACAGCGGGCGTCCGTAGAGAGCTACGTAACGAATTCATCGCTACCTGTAATGGGAAACCTCTATGGTCGACAAAGGCATTTGTCCGCACAGTCCGCGAAATCGAACATCGTGATGTGGTGAGTTCTGGGATTTTCGCAGATGAATTTCCTGATAAGCGTCCCCGTAAGTGGACGAAACAGGCTTTAATCACCTTAGAGGAGGCCACGGAAACGTATATGGTAGAGGTAACAGCCGAATATCATTGATAGAAGCATCAACTAATGTCTTGTAGGATTTCTACATGTGTGCAACTATGGCAAGGCAAGGAGGTCGGGTACAGCTGGAACAGTCCGACATGCGCCTGGCGTTGAATATGGCCAAAATGGCCAAAGAAGGCTTTTCGTGCGCCGCAATTGAGGAAACGAAATCTCTCATTGAGAAACCACGCGCCGAGGTCCGAGAAGAGAAGATGCGGGGTGTTGAGTTTCCTGGGCATAAAACGATAAAGGCTGCGATACAAAGACACCCGGCAATGCTTCCTCATAACCAAACGTCCGGCTGCCTTCTTCGCCAAAATGGCACCGCAAAGAATCTGCAGACACCCTGGAGACGCGAAGGAACAGGTGCACCTCCCCCTGCCCGACGCAGAGTGCGGACTCCCGAGCCTACTCCACCTCCGCCCGGCACGCCACCCGCCCCAACTGGTAACACTTCCAGAGATCAACTGTCTGAAATCGTCAATTTGCCGGCCGGATATACGTATTTGCATACAGCTCTTCCCTGTGCGAAATTTTTCGAAGATGATGAGGATACCGAGCTCGATACCGATTTTGATCCAGATATGCTGACTGATGATGGTTAGTACACTATCTGTTGTGTGGTAATGCGACTAACATTCATTTTGAAGACAAAAGCAGCGGATTAAGCGATTCTGCAACTGATGACGAGCATTGACCGAAAGACACGGGATTTACGAGATTATTATTATATATATCTATGTATTATTAAAGATCAATGTAGTGATCAAGAAGAAAGTACATGAAAACGCCAGAAAGGGAGCCAAAAAAAAGTGAATGATGGACTGTGCCAAAATAAATGATTGCATATTGTGGATTCAGCCATGGCAAAATGAGCGTCAACAGAGCGTCAACAATTTTTGGTCATGTGTTCTGGGAAATCACACCTCCGATAGGTTGTAATCAGTCATAAAGGAATTTCTGGCTGCCTTTGTAGGCAAAACAGTTAGCAATACCCTCCCTGCCCCATCGTGACAATGAGTATCAACGGAGCATCAACGATTTTTGGTCATGTGTCCTGGGAAATCACACCTTCAATAGGTTGTAGTCAGTTATAAAGGAATTGTTGGCTGCCTTGATAGGCAAAACAGATAGCAATACCCATCCTGCCCGATCGTGAAAATGCGCGTCAACGGACCGTCAACGATTTTTGGTCATGTGTCCTGGGAAATCACACCTCCGATAGGTTTTAATCAGTCATAAAGGAATTTCTGGCTGCCTTTATAGGCAAAACAGTTAGCAATACCCTCCCTGCCCCATCATGAAAATGAGCGTCAACGGAGCGTCAACGATTTTTGGTCATCTGTCCTGGGAAATCACACCTCCGATAGGTTGTAGTCAGTCATAAAGGAATCTCTGGCTGCCTTTATTGGCAAAACAGATAGCAATACCCTCCATGCACGATCGTGAAAATGAGCGTCACCGGAGCGTCAACAATTTTTGGTCATGCGTCCTGGGAAATGTCACCTCCGATAGGGTGTATTCAGTCATAAAAGAATTTGTAGCTGCCTCTATAGGCAAAACTATTTGCAATACCCTCCATGCCCCATCATGAAAATGAGCGTCAACGGAGCGTCAACGATTGTTGGTCATGTATCATGGGTAATCTGGGGCTTGACAGGTTGCACATTGTCATAAACTGATTATTGATTGCCTTTATAGGCAAAAGTGAAAGTGAAACGCTTCCTGCCCCATCTTCAAAATGAGCGTCAACTGAGTGTCAACAATTGTTCGCCTTCCATCATGGTTAATCACAGCGTGATGAGGCGGTTATTGTCTATATAAATTGTGTTGACTGTTATTATACTCTAAAAGGCTCAAGAATAGTTAGTGGTAGCTCTGTAAATGAAATAAGTTGTTACTGTCCCAGAGGATGTGGCTAGAATATCACGTACATATCTGCCTTCAAAGGCTGTCATATCCTTCTTTATGGATGTTTGTGATCATGCACCACTCATATTACCGAAGATGCAAGACCAAATATCGTTGACCCTCTGTTGACGCTCATTTTCAGGATGTGGTTGGGTGCGTGAGTATTCTTGTTTTACACATCAAGGCGGCTAATACGGTGAAAATGAACTGTGACGTACCAAGGTCAATATTTTACGATTATCAGTAGCATATCTGAATGCGACCATAAATGTGAAACCCGAAACGCAGAACCCGAGATTGGAACCAAAGGGTCTAGCCAAACCCGGCGAAACCCACGGGTTGACGGGTATGGGTCCGGGTTTCGTTCGCCATGAGTCTGCCGGTCGGGTTTTTTGATCGTTCTAGAACCGAACCAACCCGTTTTTGCGGTCCAAACCCGGACCGCCGGCCCGTTACCCGGACCCGTTGCTAACACTAGGCACATGGAATTGGCTTCTCTGTATTCTCTTTTGAGGCATGGATGGTAATTGGCTGTAACTGTTGATTTTGTATCTGGCACGACGCGTCAATGCAGGGGTACATTCGCATGATCTCGTGAGCAAAATGTATCTGATCTCTAAACAACTGAATAGAGGATAACAGCGCGTACGCCCATGCTCGGCAGGATAGGGATATGCTATGGTATACGGTCGCACATGGGCGCGAGTGAGATCAACTGTAGATGTAAGTGGTAAGATATTCGGTACGGTGCTGAGTCTCCATCGTGATGTCAATATAAGGTTGGCAGTTACCCGCCACTGGACACGTCACGTGGCCGTCCGGCAACCCTAACCACGCATTGATTGGCAATTGTGTTACACTGGAATATCAATCATCTTGACGTGGTCACTGGATTCCTTAACCCTGACGTTGACAATGCTGTGCTGCTCATGGACCTTCCAGAGGGCTGACCTGACATCGAGGGTCTTATGGAGGACTGCCCTGCGGGGGAAGGTTCAGATGTCAGATGTCGTCACGCTACGAAAAGCACTTTACGATCTTCAGCAGGCACTACCTCTCTGAGCGCATAAGAGGCAGAAGAGTTCAACTCAGCTTTCTCTACAACTTACAAGATCACCAATCTCGGCACTCCTCGACAATTCCTCAGAATCAAGAGCAACAGAACCGTGGATGGCACGTTCAGCTGTGACCAAGGACCGAACCGCCGAAAAACACAACAACCAAATCAAGCTGCGCCATATTCTCTGCAAAATCGAGGGCGCACTTCCTCACATATCGCCAGTCGAGTCATCAAGTCTCGAACAAGACATTGATTGTGTCCATAACAGCGAAGATCATTATGAACGAGGCATAGTCAATTACTCCCAGATATCGACCCAGCAGAATGTGAGATATATCATCACGAAGGCTTTGGGAAGTAGCACGAGAAGTTCCCGAAAACCTTGGGCTTATGCTAGAAAGCACTGATCACATAATGTGTATGCATTCGGATTTATTATGGAAAGGGATGGCCATCCCATATCAGGCTACGGACTGCACTCTTTCCCTGCTTACCACAGCCAATTGGACAAGGGTTTTAATAAGGCCCCGGAGATTTCACTTTATAGATGTCTGGCATGATGTTTGACACAATGTTTGTATAGTTTGATTTTCTTGCTCCACGGAGCATAGCAAGAGGGGGAAGTATTACTATATGACCTGAGAAGAAGTCGCTTCTACACTGAGATCGCCGAGTTCACTCACAGGCTACGGACTCATAGTCATAGACTCAACCACGAATCTTCACTCGCCACCACCACCACCTGGTATTTGCAATCGTGCGCTTCCATGGACTTCCATGGTGTTCCAGGCTCTCATGTATATAAAGACGGAGCTTCTCCTTAGATAGTAGAATAGACTCCATCCACTTCACATTCGTAACAACGGCTGCAAACATCGACACGAGTGATAGGTTATGTAATGGTGTAAGGTAAGATTATCGCTAGAGATCTAAGTCTCGTGGCGAGCCAACTAAATAGAATGGCCATTACCCGGCCCTGGACATGTCACGTGCCACTCAAGGGACCTCTAACCGCCTGCTGTGACATCATCCCTCCCACTTTAGTAGCAAACCGCCTGGGCTGCGGCCACCTGTACAATGAAAGGAAAGGAAGGAAACAATCGAACGAATGTTCTGCGTACGTACTCGTATGCTGTAATAAGTCCTGCTACCGTTCGGTACCGCACAGGTTGACCTTTCAGCAGATCCAGCGAACAGGGAAAGTGACAGGTGCTAAAACCTGGGCCGAAGCCATTTTTACCGGGCCGTGATCCAAAGAAGAGAAGAAGAGAAGAAATGAACAAGAAACCAACCAAAAGTGATCCCGTCTCCATATCTCGACTTCCTAACCCATCCTCCAACGACCATCATTTGCGTAGCTCCTATCTTGGCGTAGGTCTTTGTCAGAATCATCAAGGTAGAGTTTCCGCTCATGACTTGGCATCAATGGGAGCTTGCCCTGCCGGCATCGTTCGTAGCCTATCGCGCTCATCCATCATTGATTGTATACGTCAATTGCGTGTAGTCACATTCGTAGGCACCTAACACGTAAGTTTCTCCATAATGGTTATACATACCAAGTTCAAGCGCGCTGGCTCTGTCTAAGCTCTGCGCAGTGCTCCCGCATGCTCTGTAGAGTATATCTTGCAGCCGGTAGTCATCGGTACTCGCCATTGACTCGTAGATTTGTAGATTCATCATGATTCGGTAATCATCCGTCGAAGTCCGCTTCGGTGACCTTCCGGTCGACTTCATAGGTATGCTCCCCCCATCGGTGACTTCAGTAGAATCATGGTCGACTTCTCGTTAGACATCTCGGTTAATTTCATGGTGCGTGGTCTATATAGGCGGCTTCCGTAGAATCATGGTCGACTTCTCGATATACTTCTTGGTTGACTTCTCAGTCCGTATTTCAGTAGACTACCTCCACGTGGGCTTTTGACTTGTCTGTAAGACTTGCCAGGTGTGACACGGCTATCTCCCTCTTTTAGAAAATTTGTTCCTCCGTCGACAACTTCTCCATCGTATTGATTGTCGATTGCCATCAGGGCTCGGTAGCAGTGTAATCGTGAATCAGGATTGTAATCGTAAAATCTCATCAACGGATTTGGCCAGGGTCATATTAGTGAAATAGTCGATCATCACATAGATCTCGCCTTGACTTTGAACAATGATGTGATTTTCCGCTCCTGGCATTGTAACTGTGATTTACATATAGCACTCGCGGTGGCCACACGTGGGCAGCAGAATTGACACCAATTGCATCGGGCGTTGACGATACATCATTGGTGATATCTATCACGTAAGCTTCTCTGATATTGACATACATACTTGGTGTAATTTGGCGCGCACTCGCTCTCGCGAGCCGCGTTGTGCTGAATCTAAGATCATCTTGACTACGCAATAATCACATACACCGCTTCTCGGTAGTGACCTGTCTGATGAAAACTTTGGTGACTCTCTCGTCGGCTTATCTCCTCTAATTGGTGTTGTAGCTGGTGCGTTCGTCCACCTGAACGGCATGACTCGTGACTCGAACTGCCCGTACCGGGTGCTAAACGCGGTGTTTTGTACTCCTTGCCTTCTTTGGTTCGGATGAGGTGATAGGCATTACTGAGGACCTGTCGAGCATCTCCAGGATCAGTGGGAGATGGCTTTATTTGGCTCAGTAGTCCACACGCAGCTGTAGTCAGCCGTCGTTCTTCGCAAATAAAATCGGTGCTGGAGCAGGAGATGATCGCCGGATGAATCCATTGGCTAGGTATGTTTCAATGTAGGCATTCAGAATTTTCAACTCGACTGCTCTATTTTTCCCAGCTCTTGGTCTCACTCGCTGTTTCCGAGAGTTCGTAGATCCACTTAATTTGTGTGGTTCCTCATGGCCGGGTACCCTGTCATTGTGTCTTACCGCTCTTTCAACGCTCCTCGAGCCAGAACCCCTCTTCCTCACTCATTCCCTTTGAATGCCTTGAAAGATGCGGTGCAAGACTTGCCATATCTTTTGCTACATACGTCCGCATAGTCGTTGTATCTCAATGTGAAGTCATTGGGCAGTGCTATTGGTTGCTGTGAGATCTTGGTGATCATCTCTTGGTAGGTATCTTGACGTTCTCTGGTGATGCCATGCGGTAGGATATTCAGTAAGTCAGGTGGTCATATTTAATCTCGTTCGGAACGAATTCGGTAGTCATATCATAGTAGGTCAGTATGGAACAGGCTCGTTTGGCTTGTTAGTTTGTCTCCAGCGTATATGCAGGTATACTGGACGTCCGTCGTATGCTAGGTGAGCAGATTGTCTCAGATCGCGGGGTGCGCTCACTGGCTCTCCTCCGGGTGTGCTTGTTGATTTATCTGTAGGTGTGCTCGCCATCGTTGCACTTATCATCGTTTGCTATCATCTTCCTCTATCGTCGTTCACTGAGTACTCTAGTCGAATCATCCTTAGGTGCAGTTGCCGCTGCTAGCCTTCTCAATTGATTAATGAATCTCATGGTGCTTCGTTACTGCACTTCCGGTACGGTAATTGTTTGCGCTATAGGTTGCGATTCCAGTACGGTCATACCCCTCTTGAATATCGTTGGTCCGCTGACCACTAATCTTATACGACGTGCTTCGGCGCAATATTGACTTATCATCGAGGTTGAATGACTTGTATGTCGTTCTTCTGTAGCTCAGTAACATGGGATATCCGAATCCGAGTTGGGATCGTATTCGGCATTCGGCTTTGTAGTTAGGTACATCGGCAAAAGTGCAAATCGACTATAGACTGCGCTACGCGCACACGCACACACGCGCAGCTCATAGCAAGCTTCCTGTGGACCCCTGGGCGACGCGCAGCCTATAGTTGTCTATAGTCGATTCATAGAGATGTGCGCGTGGGCCTATGGAACTATATACAGCTGGCGGCCGGAGACGGACCTATACCAGTCTTCAGTGCCTGCAGTCTTCGCTGCTATACCGGTACTGTGCACTATCGCTGAGAGTACGCTTCAGATCCTGCTTGAGAGCCTGCTTGCGAACCTGCTTGAGAGCCTGCTTGAGAGCCTTCTTGGGAGAGCCTCGCATCGGAAAGAGTAGAATTTTCCACGAGAAGCTTTTGGCTGATGGAAAACCCTGAGTTTGTGGAAGCTTTGGCTAATAGAATGCTCTAAGTCTGTGGAAGCTTTGGCTACTAGAATGCTCTAAGTCTGTGGAAGCTTTGGTTACTAGAACGCTCTAAGTCTGTGGAAGCTTTGGGTACTAGAAAGCTCCAAGTGTGTGGAAGCTTTGATGCAAACGTTGAGGTAGCCAACTGACTTGTCTAAGGGCTTCTAGTACTATGATCACCATCACCCACACCATCATCATCGCAATCATCACCATCGCCATCATCACCATCGCCATCATCACCATCAGCTCCGAATGCACACACATACACCCACAGTCGGTGGGAAGCGAGCAGTAGATTCCACTGGAAAATCTGAGTCAGAGTTCTGCTCTCCCCATGATCCAATTGTCTACCTTTCTTGCAGAATCTCAGGCTACAATTATCAACACCATGACCGTGAGGCATCGTGAGATCTCGTCGCGGTGACCTCGCAAAATATAAGGTTCAGACTATGATATCGACCGATGTCGTGATTTGGGCCGCCGCCACCCGCAACCAGCCACCCGCCACCCGCCACCCGCCACCCGCTACCCGCCACCCACCACCCGCCAACCGCCACCTGCTCCCGGTACCTGGCACCCGCAACTCAGCAAGTCTCTGGATCAAGTATGCAGGAGCATATTCGGAAGTAGTAGAGGTTTCCATTGGAAGCTTTTGGCTGTTGGAAAACTCTGAGTTTGTGGAAGCATTGGCTAGTAGAAGGCTCTAAGTCTGAGCAAGTTTTGATGCTGACATTGACATAGCCAACCTACTTGTCTAAGTACTTCTGATACTATGATTACTATAACTATCACTAACACCATTGCCATTGCCATTGCCATTACCATTGCCATCACCATCGCCATCGCCATCATTATTGGAAGTACGGAAGTATCTACATTTCTCTTACTAATGTTTGTAACATTCTTATATTACTCAACTAATATGGAAGGTCATTGCTGATGAGAATCATGTGGTTCGTTAATATGTTTTAATACTTTAGTTATCTTTTTGCTAGGATGTCTAAAATGTTTCGATTAGAACTTGTCTAGAATCTTCTTTTTGATTCTGTTGGAAATGGGATTTATCAGCACATATCTTTTAGAATGCGTCTAGATTGTTCTGTTGTTTTCTTTACCATTCCAATGTCCTGATGTATAGTTGTAAAGTTGTTCATTGATGTTTTAGGAAATTGTTCCGCAACCATGTTTACGGACAATCACTCTTTATTTTATGTATATATAGATACTCATTCTCTGGTTAGAGAACAGTTCTTTAGACTCGCTCTGACATTGATAACAATATAACAATATTTTCTCGATTCCTTCTTCTGCTACATTATATGATCATGTTTCGAACTCTTCTTGACTTCATTACATATATTATATTATTACTTCGAAATCTCTTCGTTAGATATTAATAAATCTATCTGTACTTTCACAGCTTGTTCTATTAGGTTATAAGACCAGATGAGCTATATAGAGTCTGATCCAGATTATCCATCGCTCCCCGGATATTTATTCAATACATCAGTTGAATCCGAATAGTTATCTGAACAATCACCTACTGCACCAACACACCCCTTCTATATACCATTACCTCGCGATAAAGGAAAGAACATGATGGCTCCTGGAGGTTCCTTATCCGCAGATCGGTTTTCCTTCTCTACCTGAGTAGACAAAAAGACTCTGGTAAATGTCAAGCTCGATAGTATTGGCAAACTTACTGGACAGGAAAACTTTAGAATATGGAGTGGCTCAATGACCTTTATCCTTGTGAGAATAACGGCATACAAAGTGGAGGTTAGTGTTGGCAACAGGTCCGGGTATCCAGCTAGCGGTCCGGGTTGGGATCGGAAAAACAGTTGGGTTCCATCCCAGACCTGTCCGAAAACCCGACCCGCAGCTTCATGGCAAGCCAAACCTGTACCCGTACCCGTCAACGTGCTGGTTTTGCTAGGTTCAGCTAGACCCGTCGGTTCCAATCAACAGTTCTCATTTTCAGGTTGTTCTATTTATGGTTGCAGTCAGATATGTTACTGTTATTTGCAAAATATCAACTTTGGTACATCATTCTCTTTATTGGTTTCATTGGCTGCCTTTATAATCAAAACAAGCAGAGACAGGCTCCCTGCTACATCATGAAGTTGAGTGTGCAAGAGTTTTCGTCTTGCATCATTTGTAAGATTTGAGGTTCAGAACAGCCATATTGATAGTTTTGGCAGTCATTAGGTCAGAAATGGATCAGTTTGCACCCGTGACTGCGTCGACAACATTTGGAAAGCTGATGGAGACCCATCATAGTGGCAGTGGAAAATCTCTATGCTGCAAGGAACATCACAAGCATAAAGCAGCCACATGATATTAGCATCCGGGATACCACCATCTATCATATGCATATCGGCTCTCAGGACAGGCTCAATAGCAGATTTGTCACTGATTAAGAACATGAAGCCTGTTCAACGCATATGCTATTACCCCTGCACTTTTCCTCTCTACCTACTTACCATACTGGAATTGGATTCAGACGAACATATTGTCTTGGCTTGTAGGTAATCTGTGCACTACTTAGTGTTAGCAACGGATTCGGACTGTCACTTCGGGTCAGGGTCCAGGTCGGAACCGAATTGTCGCCAATTTGGCGGTCAGGGTCATCAATAAACGCGAACTGTTGATTGGGGTACGCTTCAATCAACATCTCCCTACCCGTCTGAATTGGGCGGGTCTTCAGCGGGTCCTCCAGCGGGTTCATTTGTAAATACATATACCGCACAGGCCTTTGCTATTTGATAATAGTACTCAATCAAAATCGATCATTTGACATCCATGAATCCCAATTTGTATGTTTTCCATGGAGCGAAATCGATAACATTTTAAGTCATATTTTTCCTTTACTAATTACTATTTTTGACCATGGAGGAGGTCAATAGTTCAATTATAAGCTCCAATATCCATGTGATACCTTCATTGGCCAATATGCATCACGAGATATTCAGGACACTCAGTTGACACTCAGCTGACCATCAATATCCGAATGGGGCCGTGATGGTATAACTTTCTCTTTTGCCAATGATGTCTGGCAATACCCTGGTTATCGATAACAGTAAGCAAATTACTTACCAATTACCTTATTGAAAAGGCCAAATTTCGGTGACTCTCCATGGATGCTCATTTTCAGAATCTGAAGGTGTCTGTTCCGCTTGCTCTTGTGATGGTAAAGGCTGCCAATATGTTGGTTACACCTACAGGAAAGCATATCCCGTTCCAATCACCAAAGTTACATTACTACAGATCTTTGACGCTCTGTTGACATGCAGTTAAAGGTGGTAGCGACATCGACACTAACCGTATTGCAAATACAGGCTGTCAAACATCAACTATTCATATAGGACATTGCGCATCTCTTGGAGTATACATCATGCAACGCCCAAGATGGTTGACGCTCTTTGGACGTTCTGTTGACGCTCTGTTGACGCTGTGTTAATGGTTTGTTGACACTCATTGTCAGGTGAAGCGATGTCAACATTAACGATTTTGCCTATAAAGGCGGCCAATACGTTGAATATGGATAAATACCGTAGCGCAGTCCTTCAATGATACAAGATGCACCACACAAAATCGTTGACGCTCTGTTGACGCTCATTTTCAGACTGGGGCTGTGACCATGTCCCCTTCTCTTTTACCCATAAAGGCTGCCAATACGTTGATTTTGGGTAAATGCTGTATCACAGCCCTTGGATTATACAAGATGCAATACCCAAGATTGTTGATGCTCTGTTGACACTCTTTTGATGCTCTGTCGATGCTCAGTTGATATTCTGTTCCCGCTCTGTTGACGCTCAATATCAGGTGAACCGACATTGATATTAACCATATTACCAAGAAAGGCGGCCAATACTTCGATTATGGATAACAGCCATACTACAGCCCTTGGGTGACACAAGATGCAACACCCAAAGTCATTGTCGATGTGTGGATGCTCATTTTCAGATTCGGGCTCTGAGCGTGTCGCTTTCACTTTTGCGCACAAAGGATGCCAATACGTTGATTATGGGTGAATGCCGTAGCACAGCCCTTGAATCATATAAGATGCAACACCCAAGATTGTTGATGCTCTGTTGATGCTCTGTTGATGCTCTGTTGACGCTTTGTTGATGGTTTGTTGACGCTCTCTTGACGCTCATTATCAGGTAAAGCTACGTCTACATTGACGATGTTGCAAATATAGGTGGCCAATACTTCTAATATGGATAAATGCCATAGCGCAGCCCCTGGATGATACATGATGCAATACACAAAATCGTTGACGCTCCGTTGACACTCATTTTCAGATTGGATGTCTGACCATGTCGCTTTTTCTTTTGCGCACAAAGGCTGCCAATACGTTGATTATGGGTAACTGCCATACCACAGCCCTTGAATCATATAAGATGCAACACCCAAGATTGTTGACGCTCTGTTGACGCTCTGTTGATGCTCTGTTGACGCTTTGTTGATGGTCTGTTGACGCTCTGTTGACGCTCATTGTCAGGAGAAGCGACGTTGACATTGACGATTTTGCCTATACAGGCAGCCAATACTTCGACTATGGATAGATGCCGTAGCGCAGCCCCTGGATGATACATGATGCAACACACAAAATCGTTGACGCTCTGTTGACGCTCATTTTCAGATTGGGGCTGTGACCATGTCGCTTTCTCTTTTGCGCACAGAAGCTGCCAATATGTTGATTATGGGTACAGGCCGTAGTACAACCCTTGAATCATATTAGATACAACACCCAAGATTGTTGACGCTCTGTTCACGCTCTGTTGATGCTCTGTTGAAGCTCGGTTGACGCTCTGTTGATGGTCTGTTGACACTCTGGTGGTGCTCATTGTCAGGTGAAGAGACGTCGACATGACCAATTTTGCCTATAAAGGCGGCCAATACTTTGATTATGGATAAATGCAGTAACGCAGCCCCTGGATGATACAAGATGGAACACACGAAATCGTTGACGCTCTGTTGACGCTCATTTTCATACTGGGGCTGTGACCATGTCGCGTTCTCATTTGCCCACAAAAGCTCCCAATACGTTGAATATGGGTAAATTCTGTAGTTTGGCCCTTGGATTATACATGATGCAACACCCCAAATAGTTGATGCGTGGCTGACGCTCTGTTGACGCTCTGTTGACGCTCTGTTGACGCTCTGTTGACGCTCTGTTGACGCTCTGTTGACACTCTGTTGATGTTCTGTTGACACTGGTTATTATGTGTAGCAACATCGACATTAACCTTAGTGCCTACAAAGGAGGCCAATACCTCAATTATGGGTACAAGCCGTAGCACAGCCTTTGGATTATACAAGATGCAACACCCACAATTGTTGACGCTGTGTTGATGTTCTTTTTCAGAATGGCGCTGTGACTATGTCGCTTTCTGTTTTACCAAGAAAGGCTGCCAATACGTTGATTATGGATAACAACGAGGAACTTGTGTTTCAATTGACTTACTTGCGACACAAAAAATCGTTGACGCTCTGTTGACCCTCATTTTCAGAACTGGGCTGTTATCCTGTCGCTTTCTCTTTGATCTATAAAGGCTGCCGATACATTGGCTATGGATAACGGTAAGCAAATTGTGACCCAATTAACTAACTTAGAACATCCAAAATTGTTGAGGCTGCATTCATACTCATTATCAGAATGTGGCTGTTACCGTGTCCCACTCTCCTTTGCCTATTCAGGCTGTCAATACATTGATTATGAATAAAAGCAAGCAATTCACATCCGAATTAACTTACTTACAAGACCAATAATCGTTGACACTCCATTGACGCTCACCATAATTATGACCTAGCTGTTGTTGTATAGTTAATCATTTTGTATAAATAATCATATGGTCATTATTGGCAGCCAAACTACAAATTATATGAATACTCAGTTGCATGCAAATGCTTTGTGGCATGTCGATTTCTGATCCACTAACGCACATGATCTTCAAGCAATGGATAATGTAGCGCTGTCACATTTCAGCGCTTTCAGCTGGCAATTTACCGCATTTTGATCCATATACTAATGTTTCATCAATGTAGCCCAATTTGCGTATTTTGCTTTATCCAGTTGCTTCTCCTCGATTTCCATGACCTACCATAAGCAATTTCCAGAATTTTCAATATGTGCACCGGATCGGAATGCAGAGTGATGTCGTTGGATTTGTGGATGAATGTTACATGATGGTGGTCATTCCAACAAATTCGCGTTGTGCATTGACCATTCCTTCTATGACACGTATGCCATTGCTGATCAATATTTTGTTAGTTAATTTTGTCTTCAATATAGATTGTGCGTTCTCACTTAGGTGTAGGAGGAATGACGATATCATGTTGATCAATCGTCAATCCACTTGGTTTGGAGTCTGGAACGTTTGTGTGGCACATACAACCCTTGCTCATGCACAGACAAATTATCGTGTTTCACAATTTGGTCACTGAAATTGAAAAAAATGCCGACATGTGGGAACCAAGGCTCATGAATGACTTTTCATGGAGATATGTAGTCAATCACCGTATATTTTGCAGATTGTGTAGAGATGACAAATGAGCCTATACTACATGTTTATCAAAAGTCAATTCCTGTATTGTTATTGGCTTGAGAGGTTCTATGCAGGGGTAATGGCTTACGGGTTTAAGATGTTTTGTTTTCTTAATTGGTAACCAATTGGGTACCGCGTTGGGTGGGACAGCCGATATGGGTACTTGTGACCAAGGTTTCCCGGGTGCTAATCTCAAATGGCGAATTTCAGCCTGTGAAGTTTCTTGTGGGATTGCGATGCTCTGTTGACACTATCATGTATCTCTCCATCAGCTCACCAAATGTTGTCAGCGCAGTTGCAGGAGTAAACTGACCCATTTGCAGCTTGATGACAGCCTTAACTGTCAATATGGCTGTTCTCTACCTGAAATCTTACTAATGATGCAAGACAAAAGATCGTTTACACTCAAATTCAGGATGTAGCAGGGAGAATCTCTTGCCTTATTTTGATTATAATGGCAGCCAATGAAACTAAAAAAGACAATGATGTATCAGAGTTAATATTTTGCACATCACAGCAGGACATCAGAACACGACCACAAATAGAAATACTCGAAAAGTTGAACTGGAGATTGGACCTGGCAGGTCAAGCCAAACCCGGCAAAACCCGCGGGTTGATGGGTACGGGTACCGGTTTGGCCCTGCAAGGAGCTGCGGTTCGGGTTTTTGGACGGTTTGGAAACCGAACCGAACCATTGATCCCAGCCAAACCCGCACCGCTGGCGGGTTACCCGGACCCGTTGCTAACACCAGCACAACTTGTACGATATGTAATTATTCACGACATATCTCTACACAACGTTATTGGAGTATCCAGGATAACACATGTCAGGATTTGTTTGATTTCGGTGACTATATTGTAAGACATGATGATTCCTCTGGCCATGTGCAAGGGTCCTATGGGCCGGAGGAACTTTCTAGATTCCAAATCAAGTTGACTGACAACGGATCAACACGATATCATCCTGCCTCTTACAGATATGTGAGAAAGGGCAATCTAAAATCGAGATAAACTTGACTCACAAAGTTTCACTTAGTTGTGGCATACAAGACATAGAAGGGGCGGATAATGCGCAATGTGAATCGCAAAGGATGAGCACCCTCATGTTGCATTCATCCATAAAACGAACTACATCACTCTGCATTTAGACCAGGTGCACATAGTCAGTATGTTGAAAATTTCTTATGATAGGTTATGGAAATCGAGGAGATCGAACTGCGTTGGTACAGTGAGCAAGTTGGACTATATTAACGAGAAATTAGTTTATGGATCTATATGCAGTCAATTGCCAGCTGAAAGTGCTGAAATGTCACTGTGCTACGTTATCCATCGCTCAGAGAACATGTACTTCAGTTGATCAGAAATTCATACACAACCCAGCTTTTGCATGCAACTGAGTATTGATACAAATTGTACATTGGCTGTCGATGATGACTGTATGATGATTTGTACACAATTATTATCCATAAAAGAACAGTTAGGACATGTTTATGGTAAGTGTGAATGGAGCGTCGACAATTTTGGGTCTTGTATGTACGTTAATTCACAAGCGAGTAGCCTGCTGCCGTTCATAACACATGTATTGGCAGACATAAGTAAAAGACAACGTGACATGTATACAGCCCAATGCTGGAAATGGGAGTCAACAGGGAAACCATGATTTTTGGTTTTGTATATATGATAATTGGGAAGTGATTTGTTCGCAGTTATGCATAACCAAAGTATTGGCAGCTTTTATAGCTGAAACAGAAAGTGATATGGTAATAGCCCCTGTTTCAAAATGAGTGTCAACAGAGCGTCAATGATTTTTGGACTTACAAGCAACTTAGTTGGAATGTGGTTTACTCGCTGGTATTCATAAGCAACAGATTGGCAACCTTTATAGGCGAAGAGGCCGCGACAGGGTAAAAGCCACATTGTGATACTGAGCGTCAACGGAGCGTCAACGAATTTTTGCGTTGTAAGTATATTAATTGGAAAGCGATTTGCTTGCGGTTATCGATAACCAATGTATTGGCAGCCTTGTAAGGGAAAAGCGAGATGAAAATGATAACAGCCGCATGCTGAAAATCAGCGTGAACAGAGAGTCAACAAAGCATCAACAATCTTGGGTGTTTCATCTTGTACAATCCAAGTGCTCTGCTATGGCATATACCCAGAATCAACGTATTGGCAGCCATTATGTGCAAAAGAGATCATGGCATGGTCACAGCCCCAGTCTAAAAATAAGCGTCAACAGAGGGTCAAAGATTCAGTGTATTGCATCTTGTATAATCGAAGGGCTGTGCTACGGCATTTACTCATAATTGAACAATTGGCAGCATTTATTGGCAATATCATGTGTATCAATACCGCTACACCTCAAAATGAGCGTCAACACATCATCAACAGAGCATCAACAAAGCGTCAAAAGAGCATCAACACAGCGTCAATAGAGTGTCAACACAGTGTCAATAATTTTGGGTGTTGGATCTTGCATAATCCCAAGGCGCTAATATGGCATATACCCAGAAGCAACTTACTGGCTGCCGTTATGAGCAAAAGAGATTACGACATCGTCACAGCCCCAGGCTGAAAATGAGCATCAACAGAGCATCAACGATTTATTGTGTTGCATCTTGCATAATCCAAGGGCTGTGCTATGGCAATTACCCATAATCGAAGTATTGGCAGCCTTTATAGACAATATTGTGTGTATCGATACTGCTACACCTCAAAATGAGCGTCACCAGATTGTCAACAGAGTGTCAACAGAGCGTCAACAGATCGTCAACAGAGCGTCAACAGAGCGTCAGCAGATCGTCAACAGAGCGTCAACCCAGGGTCAACAGAGCATCAACACAGCGTCAACAGAGTGTCAACGGAGCGTCAGCAGAGCGTCAACAGTGCGTCAACAGTGCGTCAACAGTGCGTCAGCAGTGCGTCAACAGTGCGTCAACAGTGCGTCAACAGTGCGTCAACAGTGCGTCAACAGTGCGTCAACAGTGCGTCAACAGTGCGTCAACAGTGCGGCAACAGTGCGTCAACAGTGCGTCAACAGTGCATCAAAAGAGCATCAACACAGCGTAAATAGATTGTCAACACAGTGCCAAAGATTTTGAGTGTTGCATCTTATATAATCCAAGGGAGCTGCGACAGCAAATACCCAGAATCAAGGGATTGGCCGCAGTTATGAGCAAATGAGATCGTGACATGGTCACAGCCCCCGTCTGAATATCAGCGTCAACAGAGCGTCCACGATTTAGTGTGTTGCATCTTGCACAATCCAAGGGCTGTGCTGTGGCATTTATCTATAATCGAAGTATTGGCAGCCTTTATAGGCAATATAGTCTGTGTCAATACCGCTACACTTCAAGCGTCAATGAAGCCTCAACAATTTATCGTCCAGTAAATAAGGTAATTGGTAAGCGATTTGCTCGCTGCTATCCATAACCAATGTATTGCAACCCAGTATGCACAAAAGTGTAAGTGACTTGGTCACATCGCCGTTCTGACAATATCCTTCAACTCAGTGTTAACTGAAAGTCCTCACTTGCTGGTAATGCGAATCAGGTAATGAAAGCATCGCATGGATATTTGAGCTTCTAATTGAACTATTGACCTCCTCTCTGTTCAAAAATACAAATCATTGAAAGAAAAACATGAATTAAAAAATTGTCGATCTCGCAACATGCAAACAATGCAAATTGTAATTCCTGGATGTCGAATGATCAATTTTAAGTGAATACTTCAATCACATAGCAAAGGCAAGCATGGTATATGAATTTACAGATGGACCCACGTTACAACCGACAGAGAACCTGCCGAACTCAGCCAGGTAGGGAGATGTCGATTGAATAGTACACGAATTGACATTTGGGGTTGTTGAGGACCACGACTACCAATCTCGCCCCGGTTTGGTTCCTACCCGTACCCTGACCCTCCATGACGGTCCAGAACCCTTGCTAACACTAGTGGCGGTACATGGCGTGGTCCCCGCAGAAGGAGCTGACACAATAGAGGTCAATGCATACGACCATCTTTACCATACCGCGTCGACGATATTCATACATGTGGTCTCCCAAGACATCTTGGAGAAGATTGTTGAGTTGGAGAAACCGAACCTGATGTGGACCTGGCTTCGCACCGAATATTACAGAGATTTGGCTTATGCACTAGTTTCTCAAATAATGAAACTAGTGTCCCTTCCTACTCAGTACTCCCGCAATAACATTTCGGATTTTATATTCAAGTTTGTGTACCAGTGGTGCCACCTCAGCAAGCTCTCGAAATGATCCTCGGATTCGTATCGGACAACCTTTCCGTCGTTCCCCCACGAAGACATGGCATTATGGGATGCGTTGTTGGGTTTTGTGATTACACACCATAAAAACGTGATCAATAATCTCCCGACTAAGGATAGTGTCTCGTATGCTGATGGTAAGCAACGACTTATGGATATCGACACCTCCAAAACCGATGACAGCACTGCCCTATATACGTCTAAACCTTCAGGTAGTAAGAAGAAGGGATAGATGCCGGAGGGAAAAAACTATTCCGACTCTGCCTTACAAAAGTCCAAAACCTGTTCTTGGTGTAACAAGCATAATCCACGAGAATCTGAAGGACATACCTGGAACAAATTTTATCGCTTTCAGATGTTGAACAAGGAAAAGAAGGAGAAGGAAAAAGGGAAAGATGAAGAGGCAAACATCACAACGGAGGTTAAGGTAAGAAACAAATCCTTCTACTTTGACGTGGCCGGTACCTTACACATGACGCATTATTCAGGACGTCTCCTTAACTACACGAAGTGTTCCGGATTTGTAAAATCCAGTGTGCAGGAAAGTATGCAGATTGTTGGCAAGCGCAAGGTGGTTAGGGAATGTGTTCTTAAGGATGGATTGGTATCTTCTTTCCGTGTTTGCAAGGTTTTGCATAATCATCAGTTAGGACATCCTCTGATGTCTTGGAGAAAATCACGAACAAAAGGGTATTCTGAGTGTGGAGAGGAGGATTAAATTTCTATTAATAAAGGGAAAAAAGTTATGTTTGACGCTGTTTTTGACAGAAATTTGTTTAAAATTCCTGACATTTCACATCTGGCTCATATTACTTGTAATTATTGGCATCAGGCTCTCGACCATCTTGCACCATCCTCTATGGATCAAATATTAAAGTTATATTCTGACGCCGATATTCCTGCAAATCCAAATGACCTTGCCTGCCCCATCAGTGTTAAAAGCACAATGACTCAGGGATCTCGACCGTCTACGTCAAGAACACATAGAAATACACTGTATCTTGTTCATTTCAACTTCAGTGGACCCTTTCCAGTTCCATCATATGGTAATTCCCTTTACTATACTACTCTAATCCATGATGCGACAAGGGGTGTGTGGGTTCGATTTATGAAGCAGAAATCTGAGACTGGTAAAATACTCCAAAATTTTGTTCCAGAAATGGAACATCACCACCACAGAACGATGAAGGCATTTCGAACGGATATTGGTGGGGAGTATGTTTCTAAGGACGTGAAAGGGTTCTTTGAGTCATGGGGAATTATACATGTGTTTACTCCTCCTTATTCCCCTCAGTGAAATGGAGTTACAGAACATTTTAATCGAACATTAGGAGAAGCGCTAAGGGCAATGCTTGAGACAGCTGTTATCTATGGTAAGAAATTATGGGCTGACACTGTGTTAACCTCAGTATATATAAAAAATGGTCAACCTTATTTGGCGCTAATGGATCTAACTCCTTACGAGGCTTTTTATGGCTTGTGTAAAGGCATACGTCCGTGTATTGCCTGGTAGGATGGTATATCGGTAGATACAGTTGCAAATGTGGATGTCAATATTGCACAGTAGTATAAAGGTAAGTAAAGTAAGATTATCGCTGGAGATCTAAGGCTTGTGGCGAGCCAACTATATAAAGCGGGATTACCCGGCTCTGGACATGTCATGTGCAGCCGTGCCATTACATTATCCCCCTCTTTAGTTGTAGACCCCCTGGGCTGCATAAACCTGTTCAAGAGAAGAAAAGGAAAGGAAACAATCAAATAACCGTTCAACATTCGCAAGCGTGCGAACACATTAGTACCATAACCGATCAGTACCATATTGTAGCCATTTGGCCAATCTGGCGCATCGGGAAACTCCACCTCCAGTTGCCTAATTATTAGTGTTAGCAACGGTTCCGTTTTCGGACCGTTTCTATTATAGCTGTTCAATGAAAACCCGGACCTGGCCGGTTCGGTCCGGGTTTGTACAAAACGGTTCCCCCAATTAAGTCCACGAATATTCATCCGATAATTTAGTGTTTGGTACATGCAGTATGCAGCTGCAGACGGCGCATCTTTTGGTGGTCTCCGATTTTTGATATCTTTAAAACTCAGCAAGCTGCTTTGAGATTATTGTCATTTTTGGCGTAAAAACGAGGTTTTTGGGCTGTCGCTTGCGGAGATTTAAAGATATCGAAAATCGGAGATGGCCAAAAGATGCGCCGTGCAATGCTGCATATTTCACATACCAAACACTATACTCTCAAATCAATATTTGTGGCCTTGAAGTGATGGTTCACTTAGAAAATCATCGATTTTTGAAGGGGTAAGGACGTTGCCACGCAGACCTATAATACCCGCCGGGTCCACAACTGGAACCGTTGCGAACACTACTTATTATCTCCGGAAGTGGTAAAAACACTTGCCAATGCCATTTGTACTGGGCCGGGATCGAAAGAAGTAATGAAGTAAAGAGAAGAGAAGAGACGAAAGGAACATCCAAAGTGAAACCATCCTCCATACCTCCACTTCCGGAATGTCCGGCATCCGACCATCCAATCTCGCACTAGTAATGCATTCCAAGTGTAGGTCATTGTCGGAATTAGACATAGTAATCTCGCAGAAATCACCAATCATAGTAGGAGCCTCATCTTCACTCGGCGGCGTCGATGGTGGCTTGCGCTTGCTGCTCATCATCGCCATCACAGCAGTATACCTAACTTGTAAGCATTCCAATAACCAGTCACACTCACCATACGTTCAAGTGCGCTAGCACTCGAGTTCTCCCAGTTCCTTGTGCACAACTTTTTAAGCCCAGCCCATTAGTGATCATTGTTGCTGCTTTTTGTTTTGTTTTAATCATACTGTATTCACTCTACTTAGAGTATGACAGCCCCTTAGTCCCCTCCGCCTCCGGGCTGGCCGGCTAGATGGCGGAGCTCCACTCCTACTACCCGTCATCCCCTTCTTGGATAAAGAAAGCATCCAAAAATGGCAGATATATAATACAAAGAATAAGGGATGAAATCAAGGAGAGCCCGCCAGCCGGTACTTCTCCACCCATTGCTCGCCGGCTCTTGCTCCTCCGCTCATTTTGGGCAGGGACTTCCCGACATCAGTGGCCGCCAGGAAGTCCTTCACCACATGGTCGCATTTCTCTATGGAGAGCGGCTCAGAGACTTTCACTTGTCGGCAACTGCCCGCTCTCCATCCCGTCGCTTTTCCCACTTCTTTCCTGAGCGTCTTCTGCTGGTCTTTCCATCGGCTGCAGTGGCGGAAGAGATGTTCTCGCGTCAGGGCCGTCATGCTTCCGCCGCCGCACCACCAGCATTTGTTCCCTTCTCGGTGTCCGAACTGTTTTAGGTACGTCCCCAATGGCGCGTATCCGGACTTCAGTCGGTAGAACCTGGCTACCAGATGCTTCACACTGTTCATTGGGATGGGTCTCTTGCTTCCAGCTTTGCATTTCAGTCCATAGCCATGGTGCTTACGGCATTTGTCGGCCTCCCAATCAGCTTTCGCCGCAGTCTTTGCTTCTGAGATTCGTCTGGTCCTGTTCGCCGTCAAGGTGTACACTCGTTCTCTCACTGTGCCTGTCCTGCAGCCCTCTCGTCGTAGATTCGCTTGGCGGTCTGCTTCCTCATTTCCGGGGATACTGGTGAGTCCCGAGACCCAGTCGATCTCTGTTTCAATACCCGCTTCGCGAAGAGTGTTAGGGGTTCTCCCCTAGCAGTTATAACGATACATGTCAGATCGAAGAAGGTACTTGTCATAGGGTAACCTATGGGATACAAAACACCTGCCTTCAAATACGATGACATGATTGTCGGCCAAGTGATCTTTAGTGGGATTACACTTGGGTCACAGGTCGATCAAGCAGTGACGACAATGCTCACACTGTCGGATTCAAATATGATGATGAAGTTATGATGCCTACTCTGAAAGTGAAAAACCTTCTCAGATGCGCATAACTCTTGACCACCACTACTATAACTTTTCTGGCGGGGCAAAGCATAGTTAAATTGCGATTACGCAGAATTATGTGCACAGCAGACGTTATTGCAATATGCGAGTACAAGGGATCTGCAAGCTCACCCGCTAAGCGGTGGCAGCACTTGCGGCACTCTCTGGTCTACGGAAGGTCGAGACCAAAGCAGGCAGTGTCTGATGGATTAATGACATTGGCCAAAGATAAGAGGCCAGAAGCAAACCGGCTTATTGAGTTAAGACCGTATGCATAGCAACGTCATTAATGTGTCATAATTCACACTAGCGGAGTATCGGTTGGTCGCCGATTAAATCTCTGACGCAATGCTGCATAGCCAAGTTAATGGTGAGGCAATTAATAGTCAAGAGCAATGAATTTTATATTGCGATAAGCACTGATAAGACTAAGGTCGTCAGATGTTCTAGCTACTAAACAAACGGGTACGCGCTATGTCCAAGTTGAAGTTATGATCTGAGATGTCATTTAATATAATTTGATATAATGGATAGCCTGATATTGATCAGGAGCATAACGCTTTGAAACTACATTATAAAACACGATAACCAAAGGGAAGCGTGGCAGTCAATTATTAGGCGCATAAAAAACGCAACGATATTACTGCTATTATACGATAAGCGGACTCATAACAGGGAAGTACGGGGGATACGAATACAGTCTCTCGAACATGACTCTAGAAAGATCACATTGGCCTGGCAATGGAAGAACAAGCTCTAGCAGTGAACAGTCAGACACGTACCAGCGAAAGAAGACCTTTATTTATTATTGTGTTTTTATGATACCAATACCTATATACAAATATATTAGCATCTATATGGAAGCACCGTATCTTTACGATTCCCGGTGTTAGGGAATGACAATCACCTTCGAATCCGACTCCGACGTTATCATATACGCTTTGGAGAAAATCACATCATTTGCAAGAGAGAACACCTTCCTATTCGTAGCAAATTGTGTTTGGTGGATAGCCGCAGTTGTCGGACTTGATACCTGGTTAACAATCTATATCGATAATCTGGAAGCTAGGAAAAGGATATCCAACTACCGACCAGTTTCGGAAACACCGCGAGACATAGCAAGAAGTGTGGCACAAGAGAAGCAACCTTCTGATCATACTTTGGACCCATTTAGAAAAACTCGGAAAGGAAGGATTAATCAGTTAGTGCAAACAAAAACACAACTCCGGAAGGCCAGGCAAGCTGAGAGCCGGAAGAAGGCCAAGCTTCGAAATCTCAAACAGATTCTGGATTAGTGATAGCGAAATACGACAAAAATATCGGATCTAGGGCTATACTTGTACCATAGTTGATACCGAAGTACCCCCCTAACAGTATAATAAATAATAACCATACACTCTTGGGATATATTTATGAAAGAACAGGAGCTCAAAGCTTATCAAGGGTTGAAGAAGTAAGGAGCTTTCGTATTACGTTCACCACGGTTGGGAATTGCAGTCGTTTCTACCGAGTTACCAAACCTTACAGTTAGATGACCATTTGGGATACCAGTCACAACATCCGAATATTTGAACCGACATCAGTTCGTTCCTACATATTACGAAGGACCTAATACTCGAAAACAACAAATACAATATTCTGTGAAATATTCGATTAAAGCAGATCCCTCAGAAATTATAATATTTAGGCGAAATTCATTATATGACAATTAACGTCTTTAAATTAGCTGGATATAAACCTAATTTATTTGAATACGAACCCCTTAACATATTCAGGTCGATAGATACTATATTACCTGAAAAGTCAGAAGACGATAGGAATAATCCAATATTCCACGCGAAACCGGAGATACCTAAACTTTCCGTTGAGTATTATCAACAATCGGCGGATAATGGAAAACTTCTTACGAGTGACGACCCGGTGTTCAAGGATCACTGGAAAGAATATCATTCGTGGGCAGACGAGTGGGATTGTGGCTGCAAAGAAGACGATAAAACCAACTGGTGTTATTGCGAGGATTATAAATCATCAGCAAAATGCAGCCAGTGGTAGACCTTAGGTGTCCTCTGATGGAGTTACTTTGCGATATGTTGATCATCATTACTTTGTCCATTGTACTGATTCAATTGGGCCGAATTATTGAGCAATCTATGCTCATGCGATAGTATACATTCTCGCAGAATAATGTATTGTCGGCACCTCCGGAATGGATTCAGCAATTCGAAGAATCCCTCCAGATCACACATGCGAAAATCAATAATTATACACCTCACGATTGGAGGATGAATAATGAAGGAAAAGATAGTGGTTATACCAACGTTTATAATCAAGGGCTCTTGGAAGGGCATGATAATGACTGGGATGAAGCCAAATAATATTATCAGAAAATATTTGAACTAGAGCTTAGAGAAGCTATGCAATTATGGAAGGAAGAAGGTGCAAATAACGAGTATTCTGAGGAGATAGCAGAAGAATATAAGGATCCAGAAGTAGATGACGAGTGGTCATCCTACGGACAGAGGGAACCGAACTCAAAACAGACTAAGTTACAAGTATGATTTGGGAATTAGGGCGATGATGAGCTTAGGGATACCATCGAGCGTATTTAGGAAGCTCGATATAAGTCGGGCAGCTTTGTTCTAAATGCAATTTATGAGATAATTGCTTTAGACGTCTAGGATGTCACTTCTTAGAAGTTATAAAAAATCGTTAGTTGACGTTAAAGATCTTGGTACGAAGCAAATTTATTGTCACCACCACCAATTCCATGGGGGCCTCATGATATTACTTCAGTAATTAATATCTTTGATATTACCCTGTGGATATTACCTCAACTTATTACCTCGTTAATAAATATCTTCGATATTACTTCGTTGATATTACCTACATACATTACTTTGGTAATAAATATCTTCGATATTACTTCGTTGATATTACCTTCAGTTATTACTTCGGTAATAAATATCTTCGATATTACTTCATTGATATTACCTTTAGTTATCACTTTGGTATAATATCTTTGATATTACTTCATTGATATCACCTTCAGTAAGAAATATCTTCGATATTACTTCGCTGATATTAACTTCAGACATCCGACTTTGGTAATAAATATCTTCGATATTACTTCATCGATACTACTTTAATACATTACTTCGGCAATTAATATCTGTGATATTACTTCGTTAATATTACCTCAATTTATATCTTACTTCGGTAATAAATATCTTAGATATTATACTGTTGATATTATGTTACTAAAATACAGTTATAATACTGTCTTGGTTATTTTAACCAAATAATTGTTAACTTTACCAGCGGGTTATGTAACATTAGGATTACATAAGGATCCGTTAAGGATAAGGATTGTAGCAATAAGTGCTCAAGCGTAGAACTTGAGATATAATCTGAGAAAGATGAGGATTAGCGATGGGTGCTCAAGGTTAGAACTTGAGATATAGTCGGAAAAAAGGACGAGGAAATATCTGAATTGTGGAAATAAATTATCAGTATCAAGTCATACACTATATTGCGGAGTCCGGAGAAACTCCGTTTAGAGAGGGAGGTAAAAGGAATAAATATTGTGAAATTAGTAAAAGTTTGGTTGGAACATGTATTCTTACTTCGACTTGAATACATTACTATAAGAGAAAAGAAGATATGAATGATATCTTCATGTATTCTCACTTCGACTCGAATACATTACGATAGGAAAAAAGAAGATATGTTATGATATCTTCATGTATTCTTACTTTGACTCGAATACGTTACAATAAGCAAAGCGATGATACGTTATGGTATTATCAGGCATTCTCATTCGACGTTCGAATTACCATCAATCAAGAGAAACCATGATATGTTATGGTATTATAAGGTATTCTCATTCGACGTTTGAATTACCATCAATCAAGAGAAACGATGATACGTTATGGTATTATCAGGTATTCTCATTCGACGTTCGAATCACCATCAATTAAGAGAGACGATGATACGTTATGGTATTATCAGGTATTCTCATTCGAAGTTCGACCTACCATCATTCAAGAGAAACCATGATACGTTATTGTATTATCAGGTATTCTCATTTGACGTTCGAATTACCATCAATCAAGAGAAATAATGATATGTTATGATATCATCAGGTATTCTCATTCGCATTCGAATTACTTTCGATCAAAAGAAATGATCATATGTTATGGTGTTATTAAGTTAAGTAAAGTATTCCAAAAAAGGGAACTATAATTACAGCCATATATGATTGCAGTTTTCCTAAATGGAGAGGGAAATATACAAAGTTATTTACAGGTCCTTCCGTATACGGCGACTTGAGATATCCAAATCTCAAATAACATATTGATTTAAGTAACGATTCATGATGAAAACGAGATGCTTATGCTTGTTACCTTTAGACTATGGCTGACAGGCATGAGTACGGCTTAAGTTGATTTGTTAATTTGTGCCGAAAAGATTTATGGGCCAAAACGTTAGGAGACATAACTTAATGATTCCGGGCGTATTCTAAATTGTCCTATCTGACCCTCTTGCGGGTGGTACTGTCACAGCGAAGATAGTTGATCGTTTGGAATATTTCTTGAACATTTGGAAATATTTCTGAAAGGATATTAAATCCAAGGAACGTTTAGTGTCCTGATTTAAATGTGTTAAAGTTAAGGCAATCAGCAGAGGAGTAGATGATTGTAGCTTATCTTTATCTCTTCGGAGAAGTAAATGAGCATCAATTATATGTACCAATGATAGCATCACACTCCGGCTTGGTTTTGGAATAAATATCAACTATGTTGTTATTATTCTTTGCGCTACGAGTTATTTGGAGACGGAAAACTTGCTGAGAACTTATATGTACCAATGAAGAAAATGGGCTATCAGAGTAATTCTGGGCTTCTATGTATCATTGGAGTAAATGAGTTATTACTACAATATTTATGTACCCATAACGGAAGAGGAAATATGTAGCAAACAGATGTTTCCCAAAAGACGGCAGAAGGCAATATGTTTATTGCACTTTGAAGTCAAAGAGTTATTAAAACGGAAAAAAGTTGACGAACATTCAACGGAAAGAGTTGACAAACAATAAACGGAAAGAGTTGACGAATAATAAACGGAAAGAGTTGACAAACAATCAACAGAAAGAGTTGACAAACAATAAACGGAAAGAGTTAATGAACTATACACGGAGAGAAGCACACTCATGTTGTGCAAGGAGCTGGTTCTGAGTACAAAACTCGAGTTACGATTCACTTCTTAAGACAATGCAACAGTTGGGTCACCGGCCCTAGAGGGGGAGGTAGTGTTAGGGGTTCTCCCCTAGCAGTGATAACGATAAATGTCAGATCGAAGAAGGTATTTGTCATAGGGTAACCTATGGGATGCAAAACACCTGCCTTCAAATACGATGACATGTTTGTCAGCCAAGTGATCTTTAGCGGGATTAAACTTGGGTCACAGGTGGATCAAGCAGTGACGACAATGCTCACACTGTCGGATTCAAATATGATGATGAAGTTATGATGCCTACTCTGAAAGTGAAAAACCTTCTCAGATGCGCATAACTCTTGACCACCACCACTATAACTTATCTGGCGGGGCAAAGCATGGTTAAATTGTGATTATGCAGAATTACGTGCAGAGCAGACGTTATTGCAGTATCCGAGTACAAGGGATCTGCAAGCTCACGCGCTAAGCGGTCAGAGCACTTGCGGCACTCCCCACTCTACGGAAGGTCGAGACCTAAGCATGCAGTGTCTGAGGGATTAATGACATTGGCTAAAGATAAGAGGCCAGAGGCAAACCGGCTTGTTGAGTTAAGACCGTATGCATTGCAACATTATTGACATATCATAATTCACGCTAGCGGAGTATCGGTTGGTCGTCGATTAAATATCTGATGAAATGCCGAATAGCCAGGTTAATGGTGAGGTAATTCATAGTGAACAGCTATTAATATTATATTGCGATAAGCACTGATAAGAGTAAGGTCGTCAGATATTCTAGCTACTGAACAAACGGGTAAGCGATATGTCCAAGTTGAAGTTATCATCTGAGACGTCATTTGATACAATTTAATATAATGGATAGCCTGATATTGATCAGGAGCATAACGCTTTGAAACTACATTATAAAACATGATAACCAAAGGGAAGCATGGCAGTCAACTATTGGACGCATAAAAAACGCAACGATATTACTGCAATTATACGATAAGCGGACTCATAGCATGGAAGTACAGGCGATAAGAATACAGTCCCTCGAATATGACTATAGAAAGATCACATTGTCCTGGGAATGGAAGATCAACCTCTAGCAGCGAACAGTCCGAAACCTACCAGCGAAATAAGACTTTTATTTATTATTGTGTTTTTATGATACCAATACCTATATACAAATATATTAGCATCTATACGCTAGCACCGTACCTTCACGATTCCTGGTATTTGGGAATGACAATAACCTTCGAATCCGACTCCGATGTTTTCATATATCCTCTCGAGAAAATCATATCATTTGCTGGAGAGAACACCTACCTATTCATAGCAAATTGTGTCTGGTGGATAGCTGCAGTTATCGGACTTGATACCGAGTTAATAATCTATATCGACAATCTGGAAGCTAGGAGAAGGAAATCCAACTACCGACCAGTTTCGGAAACACCGGGAGACATAGCAAGAAGAGTGTCACCAGAGAAGCAACCTTCTGAGCATACTTTCGACCCATTGAGAAAGACTGGGAAAGGAAGGATTAATCCGTTACCGCAAACAAAGAAACAACTCCGGAAGGCCAGGCAAGCTGAGAGGCGGAAGAAGGCCAAGCTTCGAAATCTCAAACAGATTCTGGATTAGTGATAGCGAAATATGACCAAAATATAGGATCTAGGGCTATACTCGTACCATACATGATACCGAAGGACTCCCCTGACAAAGAGTCCTCACGTTCCGGTTAATCCTCCTGGCTTGTGGCTGCCTTGGCCACGGTTCTATGTCCTCCATTTGTCGGATGGCCGCATGCGAGTCGCTAAAAACGGCTACCTTCATCACTCTATGTGTCTGCAGTGTGTCCCTCTTCCTCACTGACTCCCGGAGAACCAGTCAGATTGCCCACAGCTCTGCATCATAGACCTCCATTCGTCCGGTGCCCAGGGGGCTGAGGAAGGCTTTCCAGCGGTCTCAGTGCTTCCACACTGCGGCGGCTCCAACTCTGCTGTCGTCAGATCGGGACCCGTCCGTCCACCACATCCAGACCCCTGCGCCTACTTTCGCCTCTGTGTCTCTCGCCCAGCGGATCGCCTCTCTCTTCGCCGCTGTGTCTTCACTCAGTATGACCGGCTTGACAGCCAGCGTTTCGTCCGGGTTAGGCCAGCGCATTGTCCCTGCTTCCCGGCCTCGCTCGTGCTCCTTTGTGATACCTCTCCATATCGGTGCGCCAGATGTTTGGTGCTCGTGCACTGCCTTTAGTTTGGAGCCTTGGCACGCGCTTGTGATCCTCGCTGTGAATCGTTGCTGTCTGGAGTCCAGGGCTACTGGTGCAGTTGTGAGCCCTGACTCTCTCATAACTGCGCCCATTAGCGTCGTGGGTAGGGCGCCCAGGATTGATCTAGCTTGCCGATTGAGCAGGAGTTGAAGATTCTCTCATCTGCTAATCTCTCTCGGGTCCCACCAGACATCGCATCCAGATAGTGCGACGGCTTGAATGCAGGCTATCTGGACAGCTCTTACTCGCGCTGGGATGATTGTGTGCATTTTCGTAAGTCCGCGCAATTGGGCTTTTGCTGCCCTGGCCTTCTTCATGCCCCGGTTGTGATGCTCTTTGAACGTCAGGTGGGCGTCCATCCAGACTCCCAGCCATTGTGTCGCCTCTTTGTTGAATCGGACGAAGCCATGTCCTACCTCAATTTTCACTGTGAGTTTCAGCTGGAGGTGCTTCTTGTGGCCTCTCCTGCGTGTGAAGCATGCTGCCTCCGTCTTTGCAGTGTCGAACTGGAGATCTTGTCTGTTGGCCCACTCGATGCTCTCTGCTGCGCAGGCTTGAAGTCTTTCGACCACCAGGTTCACATCCTTCCCGGTTACCACCCATCCAGGGTCGTCTACGAAGAAGAGGCCTTCGGCTGGCACTCTCTCATCCACCTCCTTGATCAGTCCAGCGGTGTGTATCGCAAAGAGAATCTGCGATACGGGTGAGCCCTGCGGGACATCTAACTCCACGGGGTGACTCTGGATGACATTGCCTTCGATTACCATCTCCACCGTCTTCTCTGTGAGAAAGCTCTCGGTCCATCGTATGAGATCTCCATCTATCTTCTTGGCCTTCATCGCATGGATCAGGCTTCCTCTTGTTACGCTTGGGAACGCTGCCTGGATGTCCATCATGAGGACACCCGTGATGTTGTCTTCTTTCCACGTGTCTTGCCCTCAATTGACCATCATGGCCGCAGCGTCGATGGCTGGCCTTTTCTCTCTGCTGCCAAATTGCCCGTCGCATAGCAGTGCTCTCTTCTCGGCCTCTTCGGATAGCAGCTCTGCGACTACTTTCTCAACAGCTTTCCCCATGCAGCTGAGCAGAGATATCGTTCGGTACGACTTCAGCATCGTATAATGCTCCTTTTCTGGCTTTTGAATGACGACCCCGCTTACGCGTTTCCAGACGGCAGGGTGACGGCCCGTTCGGACCACTGCCTTTGTTAGTCCTACAATTCTCGTTTTGTCCCTCTTCTAGAGTAGCCGTATGACTCAGAACGACAGCTTCTCCGGGTCTGGGGTGTTCTTAACTGACTGCGAGAACAGAGCTCGTTCGACTGACTGCTCAGTTATGCGTTCGTGGGTTTGGCCTGCAAAGGGTAGTTCATAATACTGATCCCCGTCATTCAGGGGGAAAGACTCTCCTCTGAGCATTTCCTCCTTTTCGGCAATGGTATTTGCTTGCTTCCCCACTCTGTCAGTCAGTGCTTCCACAGTGGCTCCCGCTCGAGGGTTGGTAAACTTCACCGCCCTCCAGACCTCGCCCCCCTTAAGCCTTTGCACGTAGTCATTCCACATCCGGCTCTTGGACTGTCGAATTGACTTCTGCAGTTCTGCTTTCGCCCGCCCTGCCGCCTCTGACCTCCTTCCCCATCGCTTCTCTGTCCCCATTGCACTTCTCCTCTCCTTGATCTCGCCGTTCCACCACCTCTTCGATCGAGCGCAGATTCTGATTTTCTTCGCTTTGGCAACTAGGACTTTGCTCAGTGGTTCTTGACACCATTCGGCCTCTCGCTCTACATCGTCTCCCGTGCATTCCTCGCCTAGGTGGGCTCTTTCTCTCTGTAGCTCCCTCCAAAGTTTCTCTGCTGCTTCCTCGTCCTCTTTTGACATGGTGGCCATGTTCCATCCTATGACCTGCCCGTGATCTGCCTCATGCTGTTTGTTGACTGTGAACTCCCACTCTATCACCTCGTGGTCGGAGCCTGTAACATGGCTCCCACCAAGTGTGGTCCATCGCGTGATTGGTCGGGTGGCCAGCGTCAAGTCTATGGTCGACTCACTTTGCTCGCCATATCTCGCCCAGTGGTAAGTGGGCCGGTCATCATCATTCCCAATCTCTAGCCCGTGCTCGTCTATAATCTCCTCCCAGAATGTCGCATCTTGTTGCTTCCTGCATCTCGGGTCCCACCTTCGGCTGTGTGCATTCATGTCACCCTCGATTATTGTTCCACCTCCCTGTAAGATGGCCGTGTGGCAGTTTAGCTTCCTCGCTCGTCTCTCTCCACTCTATACGTCACATTAATCGTACACATTGATAATCCTCGTCATCTTTTCTCCTCTTCTTTTTACGTCAGTCACCATGACATCGTCGTTCGCGCCCCTGCTCAGGTCTCTCCGTTCGTCCGTTTCAAGGCCACTTCCCTTGCCCACCGCCGTTCAAACTATCTTTCGTTTTCTAATGTCATACGCTGGGTGACTGATTCCGATTCTCCCTTTCTCCCCCTGCGGTTTCTGCAAAAGTACGAGATCTGCCTTCCGATCCACTCCCGTCTCCAGCGGTTCCATGGTCCACACGTTTGACCTGGACCAATTGTATCGGATTGCTCTACTCACTGGAAACGTCGACGCCCATTTCGATCTCTGCAGTGGTCTCACTCATTGTCACGTCTTTCTCCATCTCTATCTCTCCCCCAACTATCTCCCAGGTATCGCCTTGCTCTTCATTGGCCATCAGCTCCACTTCTCCTTCTCCATTTCCTGTATCCCTAGCCTGCCTTGTGCCGAGCGCTACTCTGTTGGCCCCCATTACCTCCCCCGTCTCTCGTCCATTTGGTTGCACTTTCCTGCTCTGTCGCGCCATTGTGATGGCCTAGATTTAGTTTGTACACTTTCCGCTGAATGCAATATCATTCCCCTTGAAGTTCGGGCATTTTTGTTGTGTGTGGCTGCATACTGCTCCATATTTAGATGCGCACCCGACCACATTGAACCTGTGCTCGCTCGATTGGTGTGGTCCGTCGCAGTAGCCGCACATTGGTTGACGGTGGCTGCACTTGCTCTCGAGGTGGCCCCATCCGCAACAGAGCTCACAGAGGCTGTCGGGGCCCGCGTTCGGGTATGGTTCGACTTTGTATCGTACTCCTGCAGCAATTACGCCTTTGTTCACTACTCCCTGTGTCACCATCTTCCCCCTCACAATGAAGACCACCGATGATGCCTTGATCTCTCCTCTCTGCTCTCTTTCTCTGATGATTTGGGGATTCAATAGCCATCTCACTTGGGCAGGAATCGCCACCCCCTCGTTCTCTGGCTGAATCTCCTCCCTCATTTTTTGTAGTCCTTCAGTGCCCTTGCCCATGTATCTCACAAGCGGGACATTGTGGATTTTCAGTCTTTCCCAAGACTCGTTTCCTTCCACGTCAATGATCCCCTTGTCCACCGATCTTGGAGCCTTAATAATGATATCTTCGTACAGGAGAGCCATCTCTGCCGTTGCGTTTTGGTGCGTGATTGCGGTTATTGTGCCCTTTGCGTTCCTTCTCGCGTTCATGATCTGGATGTGTGCCGGTTCCTGCTGCTGGAACAGTGCTCTGTCGACTGCTGATGCTATTTCCTCATCTATCTTTCTGGGTAGGGGGATGCTTTCGTCCCTCCTCAACATCAGCCGTCTGTCTGCCATGCTCGAGCCGGAAGTCGGAGCTGGGCCCGGGAGCGGTACGCTCTCGGCTCTCTTTAATATCAGGCGTCTTGCTGTCGTGCTCGATCCGCCTGGGCCGATGGGTGCCCTCTGGCTCTGGGTTCGGCGTTTTACTTTCCCCCGCCATCTCGCCGGTGTGTGTGCTGACTTTGGCCTGGGTTCGTGCTGCTGTGTCGGCTGCACTTTAAGCGGCAGCCTGGGCTTCGGTTGCTGCTGCAGCTGTTGGCGCTTCTCTGGTCCTCCTCCCTGCGGTGTCTCCGAATTTTGCGAGGCCTCTAGCTCTCCGCCATCCATTCTTGCGGTCTGGTCCCTTTCTTTCTTTCTCGCCTCCTGGCCTGGTGCTACTCCTTTCATGATATTCGCGATCATAGTTGTGATGCCCGCCCCCCACACCTTGTCATCCTCGTGGTGGCATTCCACTTTTGCTCTCTCTCTTGCATCCACGTCCTCATTTCCAACCACTGTGCTTCTTTGCGGGCTGCCTGCACTTGCACCAAGTTTGTGAGGTGTCCAACAGTTTGGTGCAGCTGTGTTAGCTCCTACGCTAGCTGTCGCATTGTTCTCTCCATGCGGCTCTTCCCATCGCTGGGGGTCGCTGGGGCCTCGCACTTCCTTCTCCGCTTCCCGTTCTGGTTACTCTCCATCGACTTAAACATGGTTGCGCCTGCAGTCTCCGCCGGGGTGGGTGTCGCCGCTGTCGTAATCTCCATCACCAGGTCCACAGGCGCGTCGCTCCTCCTGCCTCCCGCTTCTCCCGTGTCCCGGTCACTCCCCTCGCTTACACATGCTTCGGTCTTCACTCCTGTGAAGCAAACGTCTCGTTCTAGGGTAGTCCTAGTCGTCTCTTGCTGGTTGGCCGACGCGTCACGCAATCGAGTTTTCTACCAAGACTCTACACGACTCCACTCAATTGCGTTGGTTCGTGTGCGCGCCCTCCTCCTTCAGTCCCGCCAGTGCTGGGACACTTGTTCCAGGGTCAACTCGAAGTCCATAATCGATTGCCGCTGTCCATTTTGTAGTTGCTATCGCTGTTGTCGACTTATCGCGCTGATTCTGTTTCGCCAAGACTTTTATTGATACAGTGTCTGTTGGTGTTGCTTTCATGCTCCTTCGGCTCTCGGTATCATAGCTGTCGGTGATGGTCAATCTTATATGACCTCGTATCTATATCATAAGCTTCTCTTGAAATGGTCTTTCTTACCATATATGTCCAGGTGCGTGTGCGCTCTCCCGAGCCTCGTGCTCTCCAGACCCTCGTGCATATCTTTATAGGCCAGCCTGCGTATCTAACATCATGTCATGCATCCAGTGGCTCTCACACGGTGCCCATCAGTTGTTATATTCATCCTTCTTCAGCATCGGCCAAGCAGGCTTATTATCCTCCCCTATGGTTGTTCATCATCCAGTTTGGTAAGCCGTTTGATAAACATCACAGTCGGTGCCTTTGTTAGAGGGCTCCTGATAATCCTGTTATTCAACCCCAATTTAGATTCCTTCGACCATGATCTTGGTCACTGCGAAATCTCAATGATCATCTCAGGTGGTTGTCTTAAGTGTCTGTCACGATGCGATTCGGTGACTGTCTCTCGCGATGCCATTCTGTGACAATCTCTTGTGATGCATTTCGGGAACTCGCTCGCGATGCCCTTCTGTAGACAATTTGGTATGTTAGGAGATCATTTTCGGTGTCGTTCGGAACTGCGTCGGTAGACATGACTATACTTGTTCGGCATACAACATTCGAACTTCACCTTCCTCTCATCATCTTTCCAGTGCATTTGCAGTCGCACTGATCATCCTCCAAGTCGGTGTACTTGTAGGTACACTTGACATCCTCCCTGTGCTCGGTGCACTTATCATCTGCAATTGCTTCCCGGCTCTCCTCCGGGTATGCATTCCGCTCCATCCCCAGACGTGCTGGTTGTTACCTGACTGGGTATCCACATAGTTGTTTTGCATGTTGACTGCTGGTGATCTCTTCCAATGTATCCTCATTGACTAGTCTCTAGCTGTGATTGTCTGCTGGTAAGTGCGCTCTAAGGTGCTTCCTCCATGTACTTCCGGTATGGTGATTGCTTGCAGTAAGGGTTGACTATGATTCTGTTATGGTCATCCCCCTTTTGTACATTGTAGGTCTGCCGACAACTAATCCATTAACGCTTCTGCGGGTGCCAGATTGGTCGGTTAGGCTTGATTCTGAAGATCATTTCCAGTAGCAGCTGTGTATCTCAAGATGGTCGACACTGAGTGGGGATCGCCGAGACTGAGTGGGGATCTCATTCGGGATTTTGACTTGCCCATGCGGCGTCTTGATTCATCTGTAGGTGTGTTTGCCATCACTTCTCTGGGTGCACTTTCGCCGTTCTGGGAGTACAATTGTTGCTCCTTATCCACGTGCACTTGCCGCTGCTAGCCATCTCTATTGGTGAATGAGTTTCAAAGTGCTTCATTCCTCCACTTCTATTACGGTAATTGACCGCGATAGGGGTCTATGCCATTCCGGCACTTTCATCCCGCTCTTTCAAGATCGTTGCTGCACCATTGATCTATCTCGTACGGCTTGTTCGGTATCGGCATTGTAGCTGTGACTCGGGATCTGATTCGGGATGGTACTTGGCATTGAAACTCGGGCATGTAGAGGCATATTTTGGAAACTGAGAATAGTGCTCGGTATCGTACACGGGGGAGCCATGACGCCGGTACATGATATGTCTGCAATTCTGCGCTCGATTGCAACTTCGTGGCTTCATATAGGAAAGGAGATTGATTGTCATTCGCCTTCCATGATCCGTCTCCTGAGATCCATCTCCTGTCATCCACCTACGGTCATCCACCTGCCGGTCATGCACCTCCGGTCATTCGCCACCGGTCATCCACCACCAGTCATCCATCCATATCTGGTCACGATCCATGTCCGGCTGTGATCCATCTGGCCTCAGCCATTCGTTTCCACTCTGTGCACAATCGGGCTCGTATGGGGCGCATTGCCCAACTTCCCCTGTAATTCTGTAAGCTCTCTAACGGTCATCGTTACTGGCGATCATAATGTCCGTCGTCCATTGGGACTTCATCGCAGTCCCATAATCCGTCCGGTGACATATCGTCCATCATAACAAAATACTGACTCATTGATCCGTCCATATGGCATGGGATCTCCCAGGCCAAATGTAAATGCATTATACGGCATCCTGAGCACGTGATCACTATCCACGCAATTGGGTGACAACCACTCAACTCAACTCCGTTCAACTCAATTCCAATAAATTGTAATCTGCCCATATGGCAAATTGTAGCCGGGCTCCAAGTCAATTGTGTGGTCATTTGACCATTCTGGCGAGAGTGTTTCCGCCTTGGGTTTGCTGAAATCATCCATGAAATCTCCGTATATTGATGGGATAAGGATATGTCCTCCATCATCTGTTGTGGCGGTTGTTTTAGTTTTGCCAGCCCCATCTGCACCGTTTGTTCACAATTCGTACTAGATATGGAGGGGTACGAAGCAATATCCAGCAGCCCGGATTCATGCTGGTTCGCCACAATAGGGCCAAGCCCCACTGTCCAGTACTGTCTTCGTGTCTTGGCGAGCCGGCAATCTTTACACGAGTATACCCTTAGGAACTTCTTTCTGGCCGTTGACGCTGCTTCTCCCTGCTCGCCCATCCAGTGCCTGGTGCATATCTCACCACTAGATACACTTTCCACGGTCACTCCCAGCAGCCCTGTATGAACTCCCACTCATGGGAAGAGTGTCCAAACGACCTGCTCACTGGCCAGTAGATCGTCAATAGCAGGAGCTCAGAGTATTTGTATTTATGAAATACAGCCACCTTCAGAACACGCCTCCTCCTTAGCCTTAATCCAGGTACATTCCCGGGGCATACCTGATGGCCTGCCCAGTCAACTGCCAGCTCATCCACTCACGCTGGGGTTGCAGAGCCAAAAGTCGAATGCTTTGCAAGTCGACACTAGGATTCCTAGACTGGTACCTTGGCAACTTGTCTCAGTCTCTAGTTCACACCGTGTGTCCACCGCGGCTGCCACCATGTGTACGAATAAGCTCATTGTGTGAATCCCATACTTGTCACACCCAATTGGGACTGTCTGACAACCAAATGCTGTCCATTCCCACGTGGGGATATGACACGTCAATTGGACATCTTTATGCCTTTTTCAAATAGATGCGGAATCCGCTGGTGTCCTGAGAGTGCCCAGGCGGTCCGTCCTGTAGCCCCAAGGATCCTGAGAATCCCGGCTACAAAATAACAACCTTCTCCATTGTAATCCCAAAAACCTTCTTCATATGCCATCGTATAGGCACATCTGTATTCACTTGTTGCCGTATGTTTGGTGATATTCAATATAGTTGGCACAGATTGCTCTCTCTCCTCACAACAATCCGATTTGGTTGTCAAATCAGGTTCCAAAGGTGATAACCGACATAGGTGATAATTGGCAATGGTAATCACGAATTATATCTGCTAGCTACTGTAGATCATCCTGGGGTCTTTATACTTCCCACTCGGAGCTGCCACACAATCTGCGATCGCTGCCCCACTATCTTGAACTCTGCCAGTTGCAAGACCAATGATGCCAGTAATCATATCGGTAATCATAGTTGATTCAGTAACTCGCCGACTGTATGTAGCCTTGTAAGACTTCTGTACACGCTGCAGTAAACTCCTAAAATCATCCCTAACGTAGATAATTCCGTTGAAGAAGGTAATTGCGATTGGAACTGCCATCGGTAGCAGCGCTAGGTGTGAATCGTGCGTATTGCGTAACTCTTCTCTGATCCTCCGTAGATGCACTTCGTTCGAGGGATTTGCCCGTTTAGGCTCTTCGCAACTTCCATAATGTAGATGACTCCATCATGTTGTGTCGAAGGTGATTGCGATTTCATCTGCTGTCGGCGATGTGGATCGACGTGATTCATATGTAATTCGTAAACCGCCTCTGGAGAATGGCCAGCTTCGACATTGCCGGTGACGCGACTCTTATGGATGTATAGGCTCTGGCAGTGTCCCTGTAATTGTCAATTGACTCAATTGGAAGGGAACTGATCTAATATTATTGATGCTACAGTTGAGAGCCTTCGAGTTTGCGTATGATAAATTTGTTGCACTTGACTTCGACCAAGTTGGTCGCTGCCGCGTCTCCTTGCCGGTTGGTGTCTGGTATCAAGTCGGATTGTCTGTACCGCTGTTAACCTCGATTGGGTGGACAATTCATGCCTCTGTTGTATCTGCAATTTGTTGATCTCAAGTTCGTATGATTTCTCATTCTTAGGAGTCGCTACGTGTCTCTGGGCAATTGGGCTCTGCAATCTGCACAAGATCGTTCTCTGTTACCGTTAACCTCAATTCAATAGACATATCTGAACACTTCGCTGATGCAATGAGTGCTCTCAAATCTGGAGGATATCTCTCGCAAAGACTACGTGTCGTGACGGGTCGGAAAGGTGTAATTCATGAAATCCCGTATGCAAAACGTATCTGATATTGGAATAGCGATAACAATGTAAAGGCATACATCCATGTATCGCCTCATAGGATCATTAATCAGTAGATATGGTTGCAAACGTCGATGTCAATATCGTAGAGTAGTATAAAGGTAAGTAAAGTAAGATTATCGTTAGAGATCTAAGGCTCGTGGCGAGCCGACTATATGATGGGGGTATTACCTAGCCTGAGACACGTCACATGCAGCCGTGCCATTACAGCTCGAAGCCATCGATCCAGCACCTTCAACCTTTCGGCAGAGAATGTTATATCCATGATCCTTATCTGAAACAAAACGTCTGAAAGGAACTCTCTCCGCAGGCACAAAGTGCTATTTTTACTGGATACACCAATACCATTAATCATTATAGAGTGTCCTGACCTGATACAAAAAAGACCATTCTATCAACAAACACTTTCTTCCCCCATCTTAAAATTGAACAGGCTTCGCCTTTGATATCTCGATCTATTCAATATCTCCGTCCCTTACAAACATATCTTGATTATTCCTATACTAATAAAGGAGAATCATTGGATAATTTAATAAGACAGTGCATGAGAGGAAATCCCCAAGAAGCTCATAATATGTTTAACAATGGACATGAGTTTATATGTCGAGTATTGTTAGTAGATTTTAGGGATGGAAAGCGAGAGGAATATCTTGGTGCTCTCTATTGGGTTTATGACAATAACGATATGGCTTATCATGAAATCTTACATGTTGAACCGGGTGAAGACAATATACAAAGTTTCAATAGATCAGTACGAACAACAATTCCTGACTACCACATCTTTAAAGAAGAACATCCAAATTCCGACCAACAATCGCAACTTCCATTGGGCTCTGTCGGTCTCCCTCCGCCACGGCCTATGATGCCACCACCAATTCCATTTGGGCAGGTTGTTACCAGTGCTGGAAGAGTAGATCATTCACCTGTGCGTTAGGTTTTCGAAAACCAGGATCCCCAAGTTACCATGCATGATGCACCTCCTCGAGCTCTTTCACCTGAGAATCAACCCATGAAAGAACTCGAAGGAAGTCAGTGGGCAAATTTAAGTGTGCTACTCATAGATGAACCAAAGTGTTACCGACAGGCCAAAGTGTCACCACAATGGTCAGATTGGACGAAGGCAATGGATGATGAGTTAAAGTCACTTAAGGAAAATGATGTTTGGGATGTTATTCCAAAACCAGTCGGAAGGAAGATTGTTGCTAGTCGATGGGTATTTAAAGCTTAAGGAAATACCCATGGAGATGTTGAACATTATAAGCCACAGTTAGTTGGTATACTATTTTCACAAACCCTAGGCCAGGATTGGGATAAAATATTCGCACCTGTTGTCCATTACGAATCTCTGAGACTTTCATTGGCAATATTGGTAGTTATATAATCACGACCTAGGAAACTAGACGTCAAAGCTGCATGCCTGTATGGGAATTTGAAGAAAGAAGTGTATATGGAATTACCGGAAGGCAGCCAGTTGGCTGGAATGGTTTCAAAGTTCAAGAGGTGTATATACGGATTGAAACACTATATGAAGGAAAGGTACTACCGGTTAGTAGAATACCTAGGACCCTTCGGGTTTGTTATCACTGCTTGAGATCCCTGTATTATTGTCTACGAATCAGGGAGTTTATTCTTGGCTATATATTTTGGACAATATTACGTTGTTTGGAGCTACTGGAGAACTGAAAGAGCAAACTGATAATGTATTGAAAACTCAGTTTATGGTAAATGACATGGGCGAGCTTAATTGGCTTCTAGGAATCCAAATAACATTTACAGATGATAGAATCACTCTATCTCATATGACATTCATCGATAAGATTCTGAATCGTTTTTCGATGCAAGATTGTAAGCCTGTCTCGATACCTATCAATCCAAACCACCAGTTGAAGGCTATTGAAGCCGATGAACAGCATACCGATACAACCGCATATCAACAGATAATTGGATCCTTGATGTATTTAGCTACTGGGACTAGACCTGATCTAGCTGATACCATCACCCACCTCTCCCAGTTTAATGCGTTTCCCTCCAATATGCACCATACGGCAGCCAACTGAGTACTTCGATATCTCCAAGGAACAAAGGACAGACACTTTTTTTATGCATGGAATAATCAAGTCAAAATGAGTGCGTATATGGATGCATCTCACGGCAATTGTTTAGATCCGAGACGAAGCTTTTCAGGATATATTTTTCAACTTGACCATGCTGCTGTTTCCTGGAAATGTCGGAAACAGCAATCCGTGGCTACCTCTACCTGTGAGGCTGAGTATATGGCACTTGCTATGACAATCAACTATCATCTCTGGTTAATGCGTGGACTTCAAGGGATATTCAAGATAGATATACCGGCTGCCCCGTTTTGCGATAGCAATACCGCCATCGATGGTGCATATAATCCAAAGCTTAACGACCGATCAAAACAAATCAATGTGGCATATCACTTTACTCGAGAACAAATCGATCAAGGTAATGTATCAGTTATATATGTGCTTTCTGAGGAAAATTTGCCAGATATATATACAAAAGAGATGACGTAATATGTGAATGACCACTTATGCTCAAAAATATTTGAATCAAAGTGACAAGGGGTATTGGAAATACGGAATTACCTACATTACTCTCACTAACATCAGCAAAAAACATTTCCGTCTGGGCGGAATGGCTGCGTCAGAGTGGACGCGCTCCGTCAGAGCCGTCAGAGACACCCTGGCGGCGGAATACTCAGCGCCCGGCGTCAATACGACGGATCGCATTGCATATCGCCCTCCGATCGACCTTTCGCCGTTTCTTCTCGCTCTGTTGGTCTGCTCTATTAAGCAAACACTCTGGCGTTGTGGCCAACTGTGAACATACGTCGGAATGGGTTCATTGGGAACACGCTTCCATCTGGATTGCAATGGGTGACGCTGCGAGAATCTCTCCTCATGTTCCTTCTACATTAAGCTTACGGAGCATAGGAAGTTGAGAAGATATGATACTACAGGGCCTGGAGGATCCACGCAATTGCATGGATCCACGAAATCTCGGAAAGAGCGAGTGAGAACAAAAGTTGGGAAAGAGAGAGTGTGTATTTTCGTTGTAAGACAAAATGAGATGAAAATGAGATGCTGTCTCTCTACCCCGGGGTATCCCAAATATATACTCTGCGTCGCTCATTCCACCTCCGTTACCCCTGTATCTCCGTACACCAATCGTCGCTCCATAACTATATACCTGGAGGCCATGATCGAGCTAGTTTGGAGATGCACTTGGAGGCCGAGATCGAGTGAACTGAACGATGCAATTGGAGGCCGTGATCGATCGAGTTTGGAGATGCGCTGGGAGGCCGTGATCGAGTGAGTTGGGAGATGCACTTGGAGGCCGAGGTCGAGTGAACTGAGAGATGCACTTGGAGGCCGTGATCGATCGAGTTTGGAGATGCACTGGGAGGCCGTGATCGAGCGAGTTTGGAGATCCACTTGGAGGCCGAGATGGAGTGAACTCAGAGATGCACTTGGAGGCAGTGATCGAGTGAGTTGAGGCCGTGATCGATCGAGTTTGGAGATGCATTGGTAGGCCGTGATCAAGCGACTTTGGAGATGCACTGGGAGGCCGTGATCGAGCGAGTTTGAAGATTGTACTCTGTGTTAACTCATGATTAGGGCATGGAGAGATAGAGAGGGATGACTTAACTTCGTGTTCTTAGGTGATGGTTGAGTTGAGCACAAGAAAGAGAGAGATCAGAGGAGATGGGGGAAATCATCATGAGAAACTGGGACTTGAGAGAATTACGTGTGCGAGTCAATTGACCATCCCCGATACGGCAGGTATGAGTCCTGATCCGGCAGGTAATAAACCAAATCAGGCCTCTTCTAAACCCAATCAGGCAAGTCGTACTCCAGATTTCTCATAGCCGCTCGTATTCTCCATATCGCTCTCATCTTTATTCCCCATCTCTCTCTTTCTTGTCCACAACTCTACCATCATCGCAAGAACACAAAGTTAAGTCATACCTCTCTATCTCTCCATGCCATTATCATGAGTTAACACTGAGTGCAGCATACACCGAGTACAGCATACACCTAAGATTCTCTGTCGTCCCTTCATTCTTACGATTTCGAGTTGACCCCTGAATGTTGCTAATAGAGCCTCAGCACCTGGCACGCCTCCCATCGACCGCCTCCAGATTGACCACTTCCAAGTGCTCCTCCAATCTCGCTCGATCATAGCCTGCTACATGTGCATCTCCAAACTCACTCGATCACGGCCTCCCAGTGCATATCCACACTCGATCGATCACGGCCGATCATAGCCTGCTCCAAGTGCATCTCTCAGTTCACTCGATCACGGGCTCTAAGTGCATCACCAAACTTGCTCTATCACGGCCCCCAAGTGCATCTCTCAGTGCACTCGATCTCGGCCTCCAAGTGCATCTCCAAACTCCTTCTATCACGGCCTCCAAGTGCATCTCTCAGTGCACTCGATCTCGGCCTCCAAGTGCATCTCTCAGCGCAGTCAATCTCGGCCTCCAACTGCATCTCCAAACTCGATCGATCACGGCCTCCAAGTGCAGCTCTCAGTTCACTCGATCTCGGCCTCCAAGTGCATCTCCAAACTCGCTCGATCACGGTCTCCAAGTGCAGCTCTCAGTTCACTCGATTTCGGCCTCCAAGTGCATGTCCAACCTCGCTCGATCACGGCCTCGGAGTGTATCTCTGGGTTGTAGATTGGTAGCTATATAGATACATAGATACATAGATGAGAATACAACCTGAATACATAAGTTTTAAAAAGGGTTGCACGATTAGTAGTAGCTATGAGTTCCAGGCGCACCAGCAGCGTTCCCAAAGAAGATGTTGTGATTCCCAGAATGCTCTACTGTGATTCGAGGTGCTCCCAGACGCTCTCAGGTTTGTCGCCGGCGCTCCCAGGTGCACTGCTATGCAACGCGACCCGTTGCGTGGGCGACAGGAAGGGTGTAATTCACCGTCAGGGGGTACGAGGTTCAGTCAGAGCTGTTAGAGCCGTCTTGAACACCCGGGTGTTTCAGACGGAAACTAGTGTTGTTGCTGATCAATGTTTGTACATTTCTTATATCACTCAACTATTATGGAAGGTCACTGCAGATAAGAATAATGTGATTCGTTATTATGTTTTATTACTTTTGTTATGTTTTTGCTAGGATGTCTAGAAAGTTTCAGTTAGAACTTATCTAGAATCTTCTTTTTGGTTCCGTTGGAAATGGGATTTATCAGTGCTTATCTTTAGAACGTGTCTAGATTGTTCTGTGGTTTTCTTTATGGTTCTTCTGTACTTATGAATAGTTAAACAGTTTTCCATTGCTGGTTTAGGATATTGTTCTGTGACCGTGTTCAAGGACAATTACTCCTTTTCTTATGAATATATAGATACTGTTTCTCCGGTTAGAGAACAGGTCTTTAGACTTGCTCTGGCATCTATAAGAATATAACAATATCATCTCGATACCTCCTTGTTCTGCATAATATGATCTTGTTTCGAAGTCTTCTTTACTTCGTTACATTTATCATATTATTAATTCAAATTCTCTTCGTTAGATTCAAACAAATCTCTCTGTACTTTCGCAGCCTATTCTATTAATCATCTCCATCAGCCCAAGAGCGAATGTGCACACATATGCCCAAAAATGATGGGAAGAAGGTAAAAAATTCCGCTGGATAATCTGAGTCGGAGATCTGCTAACCCCAAGATCAAATTGTCCACCATTCCTGCCGAATCTAAAGCTGCAATTGTCAACACCATGACCGTAAGGCATTGTGAGATCTGGTCGCGGTGGCCATGCTAATAATATGGTTCAGACTATGATATCGGCCGACGTCATGATTTTGGCCACCATACCCCGCCAGTCACCCACCACCAGCCACCCGCTGTGGTGGGAAAACGGCTCCCACCACTACAAAGCCACGCATTGAGTGGGTACGTGACTGGGTTAGGGTTATCGCGGCTCTGCATCACGCCATCGACAAGGTTGAAAAACCTTCGCTGGACGGCATCCGACAACCACGATCGACAGACCAATCACGTACCAATCATCATCTCATCTCTTTTCTTCTTCTCTCTTTTGTTTCTTAGTTCTAGCCAATCAACTATCTCGCTGCGGCTACTCCCTCCCTACGCTCCTCGAAACGAAACCTCCATTTTCGTAGCTTCCTACGGAAGCTGCAGTGCGCGATCTCTTGATCCGGGATTTCCGCCACAAATGGTGCTCTGACTCGGAGGTCGTTTCGGAAAGCAGAGCACAGGAAAGTAAGCTGGCAGCGAGAGACAGACGACAGCGCGACGACACGGACGTGGATGGAATAGACGCGACGGGACTGGAACGACGCGTCACGGACAACTGGGCTGTGAGCAGAGACTACACTACAGCGATAATTGAACACGAATCACGCACGGAGGACCACTAGGCAACAACAGATTGACGAATAGAAAGCGGGAGAATCGAAGACGAGGATACTGGAATCGCAATCAGAGACGCGTTGATTTGACTCCTACGGAGGTCGGAGCCACCATCAGCATTAGGGCTTTGAAGCATGGAGATCTCACGGCTACACGTTGAGGCCATCTCGGCTGCGACCAAACCCCGGAATCAGATGCCACTTCCGCTTAGTCCAGGCGCGCCTATCTTTCTTGGCTCTGACGTGACGACATTTCTCCACAAGTATGAGAGCATCGCCGCCTTCACTGCTACTGACCCTTCCAGCCGAAACGTCGTCGTCATGCTTCCCTACTACTGCACGGAAGCGATCAGAGAGACAGTGATGATGATGCGCGGTTATGAGCGCCGAGACTGGGCTGCACTCAAGAAGGAGATGATGGATGCGTTTCGGTATACCGATAGCCGGCCCGATTCCCTTGTCTACACACGTCAATATTTGGAGAATCTTTGTGCAGAGTTTGGAGGCCGTGAGGATACGGAAAGTCTGAAGTCATTTCTCCGCACCTACGATCACATCAGCGGAGTAGTCACCGAGCGCGGCATGATGGTCGAGTACGAGAGGACAGAGATGTTGCGGCGTGCGCCAGTGTTGTCAACCGTCCCGTCCGACCACCGTCCCCGGCCGTCCGTCCGCAATATCGGCGGGACGGACGGGACGGCGCCAAGGCCGTCCGTCCCGTCCTTGCCCGCTGAGGACGGCATGTCGGCCGATGACGGCCGGGGACGGCAAAAATACCGTCATCGGCCGTCATCCACCGTCACCGGCCGACATCGGGCGGTTACTATTAATACATATATTGAAACTGTAGAGTGCGCGATACAAGATATAAATAGATTTATCTATGTTTCTAGACTCTCAATTAGTAGTAAGCATTCAGGTTCGGATGGAGCAGATGTTAAAGGATCTTGCTTCACAGTCAAGATAGTGGAGAAATGTACTTATTATAACTGAATATCTATTATGTATGATGACTCGCAAATCATCAATGGATGTCGGCCGATGACGGCCGTCCCTTCCGTCCGTCCCCGTCCGGCCTCAAAAAAGACGGCGCCGTTCCGTCCTAGCTCAGGACGGACGGGACGGTTGACAACACTGGCGTGCGCTTCCCAAGCGACTCTGGAGGAAGGCGATCTGTAAGCTCGGTCTCAACCCGCTCGAACCGCGTACATTCGAATACGGCAAGCTCAAGGGCTGGATCGCTGCGAGAATCGCGGCTGCGGAGGCCTTGACAATATTCGATTTCCTTGCTCCTGCCGCACCGCCCCTGACAACTTTCCCAGCTCTCGCAACATCTCCGACTTCGATAGCTTCTCCTGCGCCCCTGGCTCCGACGGCTTCGACCTCTTCCACGGCTCCCACAAGTACTTTGGCTTTCCCTGTTTCTTCGACTCCGGCAACTCCCAAGACTCACACGACTTCTCCGGCTCTCCTGGTGTCCCCGGCTCCCACGGCTTCCACGGCTTCCACGACTTCTCCGGCTTCCACGACTTCCCCTGCTTCTGCCCTGGCTTCTCCGGCTCCCTTCGCTCCCGCAGCTGCCGAGACTACCACGACAATTCCCATGGCAGCTAAGGTTCCCTCGACCACGGCGATAATTACTACACTCCCTTCGGCTCCTTCTCCCGCGGCTAGACAAGGTACCATCAGTGCCGGACCGACTGTACGACTGGGAATAATCCGTGTTGAGCCACCTCGAGGCCAGCCAGTCCGTCGACACCGTTTTGTACAGCCCAAGCACCGTCAGGAGTCTGCTCTGCCGAACCGTCAAGTGCCCGACCAGCAGCACCGTCCACAGCCCACCTCGCCGTTCAATCAGAAGCGCCCCCCACCGCCGTCTCATCAAGATCCAGTACAGCCACCGCAGCAACCAGATGTTCCCCCATGCCATTACTGCAGCGGTCAGCATCACCTCCGGAGGTGTGTCGATTTGCGTACCGACCTGGAGGATGGTGTTGTAAGTATCAATAACCGTGATAGACTTGTGCTTGCGCGTGCGGGACAGGAGATACCAATGGCACCGGCTGCCCGCGGTGACCGCACGATGAGGGACTATGCACGTGCAGGGTGTCCAGTTCTTCCGACACCACCACCACCGCCACCGCCATCACCATCACCAGCTCGCTCGAACTCACCACCGCCGCCACCGCCATCAGCCCGCTCGTCCCCACCACCACCACCTCCAGCACGCCCAGTCTCTCCAGCACGCCCAGTCTCACCAGCCCCGTCTCCTGCTCGACCGGCACCAACCTCCACACCGCTGCTATCACCAGAACAATTGACACAGCTGCTGCGGGAGGTCATGGAGGGGAAATTTCATTCTTTTTCACCACCACTGGATAGTAGCGCACTCGGAGGAGAAAGGCAGCACTTGGGACGCGGAGGTGAACTTGGAGGCGGGGGATGCACTACGAGGAGAGAAGTGGACTTGGAGGAGAGAAGTGGACTCGGAGGAGACGTGGACTCGGGAGAGAGAAGCACACTTGGTGGACACGGGAGCGATGCGCACTTGACGAGGGTGCATTTGGAGGGTACAGGAAGCGCTCATGGAGGATACGACAGCGAGAAGCGCACCCGGAGGATACGGAGGTCAAGCGGACTTGACAGGCATGGAGGATAAGGCTAGAGGAGTGAGCACCGTCTCCTTAAACCGGGACGAAGGTATGGGCACGGAGGACACGGGATAGTGAGCACCGTCTCGTTAAACCGGGACGAGGGTATGGGCACGGAGGACACGGGATGTTGAGCACTGTCTCGTTAAACCGGGACGAGATGGCTGGAGCGGAGGATACGGGGTGGATGCCGCAGTGGAGGGTCGTGAGCACCGTCTCGTTAAACCGGGACGAAGGTATGAGCGCGGAGGACGCGACTTGGGAGAATCAGCACCGACTGTAAACGGGACGATCAGCACCGACTGCAAACGGGACGATCAGCACCGACTGCAAACGGGACGGAATATGAGTGGAGGAGACTTCGGTGGAAGGTTGGATACAGTGGGTTTTTGGGCCGGGTTTTCGTTTGTTTCTTGTTTCTTTGTCGTTTCTCGTTCCTTTCTTGTTGCTTGTTTCGTTTGCTGGTTGGCGTTTGCTTTTGGAGCTAATTCTGCATGTTACGGATAACGGGTGGGATCTTGGGGATACGAGATGACGGTAAGGACGAGGAGGAGGATGGCGGAAGAGGAGGATGGCGGAAGAGGAGAACCGCGTGCTTCGCACCAGGTGGCTGGGGAGGAGTTGTGGTGGGAAAACGGCTCCCACCACTACAAAGCCATGCATTGAGTGGGTACGTGACTGGGTTAGGGTTATCGCGGCTCTGCATCACGCCATCGACAAGGTTGAAAAACCTTCGCTGGACGGCATCCAACGACCACGATCGACAGACCAATCACGTACCAATCATCATCTCATCTCTTTTCTTCTTCTCTCTTTTGTTTCTTAGTTCTAGCCAATCAACTATCTCGCTGCGGCTACTCCCTCCCTACGCTCCTCGAAACGAAACCTCCATTTTCGTAGCTTCCTGCGGAAGCTGCAGTGAGCGATCTCTTGATCCGGGATTTCCGCCACACCGCCACCCGCCACCAGCCTCATGCCTCCCAGTGCCTGGCGCCTGCAACTTAGCAAGTCTCTGGATCGAGCACACAGGAGCATACATGGGAGCATATAGTCAAGTGAGATTGGGAGTGTCTTGCCTCTTGAGAGTGTATTTGGGAGCGTAGAGCCAAGTAGGCTGGGAGTGTCATCAAGTGCAATTGGGAGTGTATTTGAAAGCATGCTCGGGAGTGTGCTTGAGAGCGTCTTGAGAGCTTACTTGGGAGCATAAAGCGAAGCAGGCTGGGAGTGTGTCTTCAAGTGCGATTGGGAGCGTCTTGAGAGCTTACTTGGGAACGTACAGTCAAGCAGGCTGGGAGTGTGCCATCGAGTGCGATTGGGAGCATCCTGACAGCGTACTTCGGAACGTACAGTCAAGCAGGCTGGGAGTGCGCCATCGAGTTCAATTGAGAGCGTCTTGAGAGCTTAATTGGGAGCGTATGTCAAGCAGGCAGGGAGTGTGCAATCGATTGCAGTCAGGAGTGTACTTCAGAGGGTATTTGGGAGCGTGCAATGAAGTGCATTTCGCAGTTTTATTGAATGCAGCATGATGTATAATATCAAGCGCACATAATCGTATGTGTATCATAGTAATCTAGTCAACTCGCAGGTCCATAGGACCTCATAGGGCCACGCGTCAATTATGCTATGGATTACCGGCCCAAAAGCAGCTTCTCTATGAGTTACGCGTCGCGTAAGGTCATATTTCCCGGTGTATAGGTACTGCATGATAGGTCTCTGCCAGCTTGTGGCCGGAGATGACTCTCGTATGGCCGGAGGTGAGTCTCGTATGACCGGAGATTGCTGTCGGCCTGAAGGGTCTATACATAGATGCGTACGCACGCATTCACACTTGTACTCTCATATATTTGCCCTTGTGGCTCTCTTAGATAATACACAATCAAGCTTCTCTGGCATCACTATTTCAACAATAGGCACATAGTGTGCAGGAGTGTACTCGGTGCAGTTATGCCACCGGTACATCACGTATCTGTGTCGCTGTATATCTGCTGCACTCAATTGCTGGTCTTGAAACTTGTCATCTAACGAACGGGATCATAAGAAGGGTAGAACTCCACATATCCTTGTGTATCGCCTGAGGCAGTAGATCATATTTCAAATTCCATGGCCTCTGCCATCGCTCTTAGTGGCACTACACAGCTCGCCTTCTGCATGACCGTTATCATTGGTGGCATGCAAGCGTAAGAGTCTCCGTGCTACGGTGCGGTTGCAAAGCCTCTGCAAAGCATCAGGCCCGTCTCACTGTTAAGATTCTGTCTGCGGTAACTGCTGTTGTCTGTACTAGGTTCTCGCGGTAATCTGGAGATCTTTGATTGTAAGGCCTCCAGTAGCACTATTGGTGCCGTTGCATTTTCCAGCTCCATCTACTCGTATTAGCCCAATTTGTATTGCAAAAGAGGATGGAAGCGAAGAAGGGTAAATCCAGAAGTAGCGATACCAACGTATGTTCACAATGGAGCCGTACGCAGATGGCTTGCTTTCTTCATTTCTCAACAAGCCTGTAGCAGTCATTCAAGGTTCCCATAAGTGGACGCTTTTCTGCCGCAACTACTGCCACTGCTCCTGCTCGCTTGTCAAGCACACAATGGTATTCACCTGTCTGAGACCGCTTTCTCATTGCCCTCAGCAACCCTAATGCAAGCTCCCAGTCAAAGGGCAACTGCCATGACGCCCAGCCTGCAGGATAGGGTGCCATATATGCGGTGCTCCCGGTATAGTACCTTGGAACCACTTCAGTCCTCAGCGTGTTATGCTCCAACCGCAGAGTCCGAATGGGATCGGCATTCTGAACTTTTGATAAAATGTAATTCCGAATGCAGAGTACAGTTGAGATCTACAACCAGTGCTTGCCCCTTTTCCTTGTAGGTCCTCAGGACTGTCAACATCCCTCGCTACCTGCGATCCTCAGGACAGTCCATCGACAACAAGATGTGATGAGTTTCAACAGTATATATATATAAGGAACACATTGGCCAAATAGTCCTCCAGCCATCATAAAGCCGCTGATCTCAGATGCTTGGCGAAGACAAGCTGGATAGATAATACTGCACATGCGTAAGGCACAAACTGTGCGGAGTGTACACTTATCCGAAGGGTGTACACTTGTCCGCGGGTGGACTCTTGTCTGAGGTGGAATGAGATGATGCTCGGTTGCTGATCTCGTGATTGCCTGCCTGGATATATAAAATTAGCCGTTCTCGTATCTGCTGGTACTAAGTTCGATTGACTGTTGTATGGCGGGATGGAGGTTTAACTTCGCCTCTACCGATAAGGTATTTGGTGTCATCCGATTCCTTCATCGGAATAGGTCAGAATCGGTCATCGGAATTGACCATCTGATTGGTGTACCTCTGTAGTCGGTATTCGTCGAAATGGAGACCCGATCTGATCTTTCATAATCGAGGTTATCTTAGGAGTATTCGTAATGTAAGTCGGTTTTCCGCATTGTGTATGCTACCACGGCTGGTGCACTTTAATCATGAAATGATTCTCCGCCGGAAATTAGCTTCAACTGTGGACTAACTCTTCCCTATCTTCTTCTTCTCTGCCAGAAGAGAGCTTCGACAGGCTGGCTCTGCACCGTAAGTGCGCTCTCGTCTCCTCCGTTGGCGTGAGGAATGCAATTGTAAGTGAACTTGATCATACAATACCTGACTAGGTTGACTTTTATATCGTTTCTTCATTTCGAGGGGCTTCTGCAATGGATTGACACGTTCAACAGTAACGTGATCTTGTAGTTGCAGCTTCTCTGAATGTTGGTACTCGATTACAGTCATGGGTATAACTATCTCGTTCAATCGTATGCGATTTCTCTCGTTCGATGAGTTTAGACTCTCGGTCAGTGGGAATTGGTCAACTTGACCACTGACGCGAGTCACTACCAATGCATCTTCCAAAGTCATCTCTGCTTTCGTCAACTGACTCAACTCGGGGTAGACACGTCCATATGATTATCATTATGATTGGTAGATCTCTGAACATGTGTGCAGTTGGCTTTCATCATCCAATTGTCGAGTGGTAGCAACGTGTTGGAAAAGGAGTAAAACTGTTATCAGTGAATCCCGTGAGCGAAACGCATCCGTTTACTGACAATGCGATAATATTGGAGGGCGAGTATGCCAGCCTCCAGCTGCGTACCAATATAGATGGTAATCGGGTGGATACGGTTGCAAACTTGGACTCAAGTGATAGGTTATGTAAAGGTGTAAGGTAAGTGTATCGCTGGAGATCTAAGTCTCGTGGCGAGCCGACTAAATAGAATGGCCGTAGGGGATATCAGGTCCTGTCATACTCTAATCAGAGTGCATACAGTATGAATAAAACAAAAAACAAAAACAAAAATAGAATGGCCGTTACCCGGCCTTGGACACGTCACGTGCCACTCGAGGGAGCCCTAACCGCCTGCCGTTACACCAATCTGGAAGTGTCAGCACTGGCAGCAGTCGAACTCGTTTCAATACAACCAGTGGCCCAGACAATGAAAATGAAGATGTCCCAATGTGGGATGCCGATGCATGAAAGGTAACTGCGAATATATTCCTCTGCCTGGACGAGCGAGCAGAACAAGGAGTCAATAGCAGTCGCAACGCGGTTGACCTTTGTACGAAGCTAGAGTAAATTTATAAGCAAAAGGGATTCTCTTCACGTTTTTACCTTTGCAAGAATTTCTTTGCATTGCGGCTTGCTCACTATTTCAAAACCAATGAAGACAATTCAATGTCCCACTACCTTGACAATCATCCATCTCTATGTCAGCATCTAAGAAATGCTAGGGCATCAATCAATAATGAATCAGAAACATCAGTTCTGCTTGGCCGTCTTGAAGATGCCTACAAAAGCTTTGTTGTGGCAACTACTCAATCATTTCGCCAGAATGCCGATGATGATGAAATTGATGTGGAACGTCTGGTCAACCAGCTCTGGGGTGAAGACCGCCGGTGACAAGGTGACAAAGCAGACTCAGAACATGCGGAAATCGGTGAGGTTAGTACTGGATCAGCTCTCTACTCCAACCGTGATTGAAAAAGACCTTGGCAATCTGATCAACCTCGTCATACATGCAATTACTGCAACCGATACGGTCATCGACAGAACAATTGCTGGGACCTACACCGTCAAAAGAAGCATAATCGACAATATAGTGCAAGAGTAGCCCAATCATCAGTAGCAATTGCAAATGCCACAGAACTTGCCGCAGCCGGAATTGCAGAAGGTTCAGGAGGTCTTTTTTAAGAAGTGTTTGTTTGTTACCATTCCGCCTGTGGTATCATGGGGATGAGAATGTCTGTCTGTCTGTCTGTCTGTCTGTCTGTCTGTCTGTCTGTCTGTTTGTTGAGCCTGCCTGTGGTATCACGGGGCTAGCCCGTATGTGGTATCACGGGGCCGATCTGTCTGCGGTATCGCGGGACCTTTTTGTGTATGGTTCTGTTTGTGATACCTTAGTCCGGAGGAAGTATTAGCTGTGCAGTTCTATTTATCTATGTTAAGTTCGATTCTCTGTCTCTTTGTCTCTTATGTGTTACAGAGGATGGTGTAGGTTTCTGGGGAGTTTCCTGCATGACGGCTATCGGCCGGCCATATGAGTCCTTCGTCCGTGGCTTTTTTGGTTCTGATCTTCTTGCTGCTTGATTTTTTCAGTATTGGTTTCATGGAGCGCAGCAAGAGGGGGAAGTGTTACATATATACAAGGGTCTGATACAGCTGGCTGTAACCGGGGCTGATGCCTCCTGTATATATCTCGAGTCTCTCTTCTTCTCACTCCCTTCTCTCTGTACCTTAGTCTATACACACGGTTCTCGCCAACTTCCATATCGTAACAAGATTCCTTATGGACATCCGAGTGACAATTGGTGATGCCGGATCAAGTATATGGATCATTGATTGATCCTGTATGATCCTGGAAATATAATTGTAACACCAAAGGCGTAACAGGCGGATAAAGGAACGGCTTTGGGGGAAGCGGGAAGGAAGCGGGGTAACGGAGAGACAAAGACTTTGGGCGACGCGGAGAGGGTGCGGGAATTGAATGTGGTGGTGATAGTATAATTTGATATTATAAGGAAGTGGTCTGCGGTGTTGTGACATCGGACAATGTGGCGTAGTTATGTTAATAAGAAGAGTGCTGGTGGTGTGAAAGATGATGGGGAAAGACTCGGATGGTATATTGAGGCATGATGAATGGCTCGAAGGTGGCATACTGATGTGTATACAGTGAGGATGGTTTGGCATTGGTGGATTTCCATTTCTTCTCTCTTTACTCGTTCTCTTGTATAGCAAAGCAATAGACAACTTTGAAACAGCTTCGACACTTGTCTTGTCTTTGATTTCTCGATACGAACTTCGAGCGCTTTTGTCCCGATTATGATATCACATTTTGTTTCCAATATCGCCTACACCGGACCCCGCCCGTTACACTTCTACCCTGGACAACGTTGCTAGACCCAAGAGTATAGGTCCCTGCAAGACTGTCGAGATCCCTGTTTCAATCTCCTCACCAATCATGAACACTTATTTCGTTATGGGAGCGTGGATTCAGGGTCACAGTCGGCAGTATGGGGTAGATATCTATGGAAATTCGCCTTAGGGTTTCGTCATTGTATTTATCCTTACCATTCCTTGAAACTTTGGCCTGGGGATCTGCATATTACTATTGGGGGCTCGTTAGAATGTCACTATGTAACCGGTGATATGAGGTAATAAGCGCAGGTCCAGTATTCAGGATAAAAATATGTACTTGGACTCAGGGAGATTATTATTAGTAGGCTTCCATGCCATTGATAGCTACAGATACGGCTGTCTGAATGTCCCACTACCTTCTGCCTATCATTTTTTTGAACAAGAATAGCCGTACATCTGTAATAATATCAAACGGGGCTTCACTTGCTGAGTGGCACTAAGCTGTCGACACTGCCAATAGGTAGACGTTAGAGAGCCTGAGGTTGTAGACAAAGATACTAGCGCGGTGTCCCCTAGGTGGTGGGCCTAGTGTATGTGGAATCCAGCCAGAGTTACAAGAGATTTGCTAAAAAATTTGGCACTATTCAGCGAATACCTCCAAATAATACGGTAAAGCACGGGTCCGTGATGCGCGGGAGGAGTGCCAAATAGGCTAAATGTTTGCTAATCGAAATCAAATAACGGGATTCTCTGATTACACTCTCTTAGATGTTGCATCGGATTTGTGGAATGAGAACAATGCAAATCCTGTACCTGCAATCTTTAATCCATACCGTACGAGGTAAAGGTTCTCGACGGGCATATCACTCAGAGGAACATTCGATGATTTCCAGCTGACTGGACTGTTACAATCGTGTTATTGATAATGCGCTATCATCGTATATTGTCATTTACAAATGTCGAGTTCACACAGTTGACGTCTGCGTACAACACAGTGGGTAGTACGCCCAACCCCAATACGATCGCAGAAATGAGAATCGTTGTCGTGCGAGGGCTGTGATTTTTCTACGAAACCATGTTGGAGAGAATGACTTGCGATGAATATTTCACTTAGTAGGTATCAGTGTGAATGCGGTGCTGTCTAGGACCAGAGTTCAAAGAGAAGAGAATGTACCATAGGGTTAGGGTTACGGACACAATTTACTCCTCCCAAGTGGATGAATGGAATGCAAACCAAGGAATGTCCAGTTCCTGGTTTCCGCTACCCATGACGTCACTGTCTAAGTACGATGGGGGGCTATTGAATGTTACATGCGGGCCCCAATCTGGTCCTACGAATCTGCCTGATCGGCCGGCTGTGATCTCGGCCGAGACTGATCTGTCCGAGGCTGACCCGGACCTGACCATACAGCTAAATATCTACTGTCTGGGCAGGTATCTGCTGTCCAGGATCTTCTATATCGACCCAGACCAAACCACACCAAGGCTAGCTTCATATACGGCGATCTATAGGATCTGGTTTATTGTAGCGCCGCAAGTGCGCCGGTGCCATATGCAACGCTGATTGCATTTTTTCCGCCCGAATAGTTATAAAATTACATAGCTGAGACTCGGACGTGCTTCGACGCTATAAATAAACCGTTAACATTTTATAGTATTTCTTACACGCTCAGATTATGGAAAATTGATTGTAATACTCTATTCGGACAACTGTCTTGTTGATCAGCTGAAGTGACCAATAAAAAAGCTCGTTTTTCCAGCAATCGTCGTGTGAAGTTCGAGTTGGCCAATCAGCGATGGTTCTATTCGGTCCCCTTTTGTGATCAAGTTTCAAATGCCCGAAGGTGTAGGCGATAACAGTTTCAGATCCTGAGATGCACTTGGGCATGTGGGGGTTTTTATTGGATCTGGACTTGACGTCCCACAATTCTGCGTCCCTGCATGTTGCTACTGGCGTTATTCGGTCGTAAGCACTGCATGGGTGGTGAGTGGTTATATCGTCGCGGATATCAAAGCAGTGGATGCCGCACTGTTTCAGCTACTGTTTGCGATTGCTTCTCTACAGTTGAGGGTAACGAAAGTCGCATGAGATCACTTTAGATGTTTACTGACGACCTAACTTAGGGATCGGATCGAAAAGTTTCATTGCAATCCCAATTTGAACCTTTCTTCGGACACCATTTTCAATGTCGACAAGCAAACCCCCTGACGCGCCTGGCGATGAACAACCAGAGCTACGAGTACCCGAAACTCCACCTGTCAAACCCTCGAGACCCTTGCTTCTGATGTAAGTAATTCTGACCGTCTAGCATCCGCTACTGATACTCATATGGGATAGACAACAACAGAAATCTCCAACACCGCAAAAAGTCGATTTATGGAGTCGATGGATAACTGCGATCCAGTGGTATCATCGTCTAACACTGGTTACCGGGTTCATTGTAATTATTCTGGCGGTATCAATTCTCAGTTTTCTATGGTGGCCGTACGGCCGAGATAACTCAGACTGTTTTTGGAACAAAATTATCCTTATGGACCATGTGGTACAGATTATTACCGTCTGTTCGGCTGTCATTCGAATCGCAATTTCCTTCCACACCGTTTTGGGTTGTGCAATGCTTGCATCAATTTCATTGACTCGGCGTCGGGTTCTGTTTAAGGACGTTGCGGCGATGTCCATGGCTCGATGCGCAATCCTCGGGCCACTCGACATTTTCCTCCCCGTGTTGCGTGGTACGATGTGGGAGGTCAACAGATGCAATCAATCATACAACCAACTATGGGACGCCGTCCGGCGGATGGTATGGCTTTTGGTGGTGGGCCTTCTTATCTTTCTCGGCGTCGCTTCGCAGTTCACATCAACAATTCTTCTCTTCGATGTGGCAAGAACCACTGTCCCTGATGTCCCACAAAGCATGAATGCTCGGTTCCTTTTCATGCCAGGATTGTTTACAAACTATCGACCGGAATATCCGGTATTTGCGGAAAAGCTCGCGACATTCCATTCCTTCAAACGTCCTGAGAGCGCCGGCAGTTTGAGTGACACTGGGCCGACGCTTCGTGCACTCTTTCCATTATCACGGGAGAAACGGAGGTCAATCATTTCGTATAAGGGTCCGGCATATCTCTTTGACGCCCATGTTCTATGTTTTTCACCTACAATCGAGAGCATTAGCAGCTCCGATGCTTTGGAGCCAGTTGCAAAGCAAACGTCGACGCACTCAACTGACCACGTCCGTCTGACCGTTGGGTTGGGGCTGCGTCTTTTGGATAAATATTTAGCTTCCGGCACCTCCAACTATACGTTTCCGGAGGCAGAATTAGGGAATCGTACAGTCGGCTTTAATTGCACCATACCAATATATGAACAAAAGAACCCGCGAAATTACATCTTGTGTGGAGGGGATGGTCCAGCTGGAGTATACCAATCTAACGATTCGCACATTGGGCTTCCTTTAACGGAGATCGGGGATGAAAGGATCTCTTGGTTATTGGCTATAGATGCAGGAGAGACTTCTGCCGACCAATGGCACAAGGCAAGGTTTCCGGGCGGACCAATTTATGGCTACGAAAGCGACGAATGGACAAAGGCCACAGACACAACAGACAGCGTCACAATAAAGCTTAGTCTACGCCTCCACTCGCTTAGAGCATCTGGAGATGTGGCAATCACAGCCGTTGGGAAAGGCAACTACGTTGAGCCAGTACCGTCCATGAACGGCAGTGGTGGCCAGGCTACGATCGACACCTTGTCCATCAGAAAGCAACTCGGCGTGTCCGCTGGTTCCTCAATTCAGAGGAATATAATGACGATCACTCGCCAGGACAATGATTTGAGCATCGAGCGTAGCTCTAGAATCGATGCTGTGCAAGATTTCATAAACGTAGGGACTTCAGTCTCTCTTTGCGCAGGGTGTTTGTTTAATAGCGCCACGGGCTTCACCACCGTTCATCCTATATGGTCGTCAATTTTTATGGACACCCTACGCGATACCCACACGTTGACACTAGCAATTCAGGCCACGATGACTGTCGTTATCAGCGCGAACTACTACGACCGGTTGTCGTTTGCCGCAGAGTATTCCACGGATCGGCTGAACGCCACTGTTCAACAAATTCGCAGAGTTAGTGCTCCTTTAAGAATTACAGGGTTTGTTATCGTTATTGCAACCATTACACTCCACCTCATCCTCACTCTATCAATTGCATTGGTATTCCTGAAAGACCCTCGCAACACTGTGGGACAATGCTGGCAGACGATTGCACAACTACAACAAGGAGAAGCACGGGCGTTCCTGGATTTGGCATCCATGTGGGGCGATGACCGTGTTCAGTCATGGATGGAATGTGACGGACGGTCGTGGGCAAATAAGATAGTGGATATCCAAGTCGACGAGTACGATACAATGGAACCTGGGGTTGTTATCAGCTTTGTGGATAGCAATCCTGGGAGGATATTGAAACTCGCGGCGTCCATCAAGGAGTCGTTCAGGTCGTGCAAACGACGATTTCAGATTGCGTAAGTATAAGTCGATGTGCGTTTGACTATCTGGGTTCGTGGAACTAATTCCTGACAGTTTGGGCTTGGGAGATGTAGTTACTAGGGTTAGTAGCGGGTATGTGCATGTCGGACATAGAAATGATTCAGGTAAACTCAAATTATACGGTCCATAGCGTAAGTATGTATAATCGACGGGAGGCCGGGACACAAAGACGAACCGGGAACCGGGAATTACATGTAGGAAACGTTAGATATGAATGGATTTTCTCGGGATTGATATTTGGAACACACTCATTTCGTACTCGCGATACTCTACTCTAGTCTATCGCGTCCAGTATAGTGCACGCGCCACTATCCGCCATGTGCTCTCCGCAAAGCCGCACTATATATACGACATTTTCACTCACGCACCGCGGTTTATGGGTAAGTTGTCTAGGTAGTCCGTTAACATGCTCTCAGAAAACTGGAGTAGCTTATTATAAATGGCATTCCATATACTTATCCCAGTTTTTGGCGGTTATTATGTGTGAACTATTATTTAATTTATAGTTGCGGTGAATTATTTTTATATCTGCATTTTATATTCATTTTCATTGAAACAGGCAGACAATAGTGGAGAAATAGTTAGCAAACTAATCAATAATTATGGCTAATTTGATAGTGTGATAATTGTTGCTGCGCTATTGACACTTCCTTGAATTTAAAGTTTAAGCCAATACCATGAGATAGTAAGCATTATAAGTTGCTTGAATGTGTTCGGCTAATTGGGAGCACGGATATCACTATGCCAAGGACAATGATGTAACTTGCCTCTTTTGTAGTTAGCGCCATTAGTCATCGATCGAGCTTATGTCAATGCGACAAATCTCATTACACGATTCAATAGACACACATCTTCGCATACGCCTGCATACACTCGGCTACTCGAGCACGTGCCACCGTACACCAGGTTGCGAGTCCTTGCGTTTAAACAGGGAAAAGACAATCAACACTTCCACTTTGTTTGTCGAGTGGAGGTCAACATCTTCACGGAGAAGCGTCTCCACAGGCTAAGCAAACTTCCCGCATCACGCCGAGGTTCTGATGGCGGCTGCCGGACGTCTCCTGTAAAGTCTGAGAGACTACAATAACTAACAATTGGGAATAAAATGAGTCAAAATCGGATGAAGCTTTGTGGCCAGCAGATGCACACTTTTATGATTTGGCTCCTCTGAAGATGACTTGAAAGTTGTAACTGCTGACCAGTAAGGAGATACAATGATACACTATAATCTACTATAATGGCATGCCATGCTGAATACTGTGCGACACATTGTGGCTAGACTTGTGTGCAAACAATAGTACTGTCAAAATGCAAAGCAATAAAGGATGTTCCTCATTCAATATCTAAATACAACATACTACTCTGGAGTATGTTTTTTTATACTGCTGCTAAGAAGCAAGGGAAAATACAAAATCACGCTGACAAACATCAGATAATCACTGATATTGTGGTGTATCACAGGCTTCGATTAAACTCAACTCCCAATTGGACATATATTGATTTTAGAAAGTTGATTGTATGTTATTTGTACAGAAGCGAGCAAAGCCTGTTCAATTGGAGTAGTTTAAATGACTCTACAAGGTTGGGTTTCATTTCTCAGCATGAGAAAGATAAAAAGAAATAGAATTTACAACATTCATGTCGGAGTGTTCTTGGGGAGAAATAGATCTCATGCGGTGAAAGATCTTGTTTGCACAGGGATGAATACACCAAGTCAGTAGGATGCATTACTTGTTGTATGGTATCTGAATGAATATTAAGCAGACAGGATAAATTACAGGCAACTGTATTAACTACACTATGAAAACAAATACTTTTGTTACAGAAAGATACATTGTCAATATAGAATCAATTATGTCAAGCAAGTTGCATTGCAACTAGATGCAATCAATATTGCAATGCAAATATCCAATTGCCCATTAATTGCCACATGGTTATCAGATCATTAACAATAATAGTTATACCTATTACATTGTACAGATGTGGAAATATTACGAATTCATCTGGGAAGTAATCATGTGATTCAATATACTTTACATGAAACACAGCTGCAAATGATACAAAGTTATCTATTACCAAAAGAACAAGAACAGCTCATCAGGAATACATTGATAAGTGATTCAAGAAGGCAGAATTACACAATCTTCTAATCCTGTGCAATGTGGCATACAATATATTATGGTATGTAATGGATGATCCCTTAAACGGTGCAGAGAGTATTGCCATCTGAATATCTAATTGGTGCAGCATGCAGCACGTGTGGCAATTACACCGGGAAAAATGACCTTATACGACACGTAACTCATAGTGAAGCTGTTTTTGAGATGGCGATCCATAGCATATTTGATGGGTGGCATTATAAGGTCCTATGGACCTGCCCCTTGACTAGATTACTATGATACGCATGCGATTATGTGCGCTTGATACTATACATCATGCTGCATTCAACAAACTTGAAACCAAACTGCCAAATGAACTTCTTTGCACACTCCCAAGTACGCTCTGAAGTACGCTCCTGACTGCACTCGATTGTACACTCCCAGCCTGCTTGACTTACACTCTCAAGACGCTCCCAAGTACTCCTCCAAGTACGTTCTCAAGTACACTCCCGGACATGCTCTCAAGGATGCTCCCAATTGCACTCGATGGCACACTCCCAGCCTGCTTGATATACGCTCCCAAGCACACTCGAAATATGCTCCCAAGTACACCTCCAAGTACGTTCTCAAGTACACTCCCGGGCATGCTCTAAAGGACGCTCCCAATTGCACTCGATGGCACACTCCCAGCCTACTTGGCTCTACGCTCCCAAATACACTCCTAAGAGGGAAGACACTCCTAATCTCACTTGACTATATGCTCACATGTACACTCCTGCATGTTCGATCCAGAGGCTTGCTGAGTTGCAGACACCAGGCACCGGAAGGCGTCAGTTGCAGGCGCCTGGTACCATGAGGCGTGAGGCTGGTGGAGTACGGTGGGTAGTGTTTGGTGGGCGGTATGTGGCGTGTAGTGTGTTGTGCGGCAGATGGCGGGCGGTGTATGGTGGCCGAAATCATGACATTGGTGGATATCATGGTCTGAACTTTATCTTTAGCGCAGCCACTGTGACAAGATCTCACGATGCCTCATGGTCACGATATTGACAATTGTAGCCTTAGATTGCACAGGAAAGGTAGACAATTGGATCTTGGGGAGAGCAGATCTCCGACTCAGATTTTCCAGCGGAATCTAGTACCCCCTTCCAATTGATTGAGGGCGTGTGTGTGCACATTCGGTCTGGGGCTGATGGAGATAATGGCAATGGCAATGGCAATGGCAATGGCAATGGTGATAGTTATAGTGATCATGGTAACAGAAGTACTTAGACAAGTAGGTTCGCTACGTCAACGTCAGCATCAAAGCTTCCACAGACTTAGAGTTTTCTAGTAGCCAAAGTTTCCACAGACTTAGAGCCTTCTAGTAGCCAAAGCTTCCACCGACTTAGAGCTTTCTATTAGCCAAAGCTTTGGTAAAAGAGTTTTCCATCGGCCAAAAGCTTCCCGTGGAAAACTCTACGTCTCCCGATGTGAGGCGCTCTCAAGAAGGCTCTCAAGCAGGCTTTCAAAGAGGCTTTCAAGAAGGCTTTCAAGAAGGCTTTCAAAGAGGCTTTCAAGCAGGCTCTCAAGCAAACTCTCATCGATAGAGTACAGTAGCGGTATAGCAGCGACGAGCAAAGGCTGCAGGCAGTGAAGACTGGAAGAGGTCGATCTTCAGCTGCCAGCCGTATATAGTTCCATAGGCCCACGCGCACATCTCTATGAATCGACTATAGAACACTATTGGCTGGGCGTCGCCCAGGGGTCTATGGAAAGCTTGCTATGAACTGCGCGTGGGCGCCAGTGCCTGTAGCGCAGCCTATAGTCGATTTGCACTTTTGCCGATGTATGGATAAATGTTATATACAATTTTGGAATATGTACTTCTTTATGGACATTGTCCAATGTGTGGGATAGTCTTTACTCCAAATTGCTAGGGGAGATAATAAATAATTAGCTTTGTGTACAAAGTTTGAAATGTATAAATACATGTTATTTACCTGCGAATTAACCAATGAACTGACATTCTTCTTGAGACGTAGGGAAGGGAACGCACACATCCAAATGTACCAGTTCAAAGGGTTTTGTAGTATGCTGGACCAGCACTTTAATGAATCTTTGCTGGTGTTTGGCCTAAATGCAGACTGTGCACATAGAGTCATTGTGTGTATATCTGCTGACTGGAGAATTCATAGTGGTAGGGTTCAAATGAACTAGATGTCAATGCCAAAGTCTTGATTCTGGGTTCATGAGAGAATTCGTTTCGGCTGCGATCTGTGTTCCTGATGATTCGATTGTAGGCTGAATTGGAGGCTCTGTGATTGTAGACTCAATTGGAGTCGCAATTGTAGGCTCTGCAACTGTAGGCTCAATTGTAGATTCTGCAATCAAAGGCTGAATTGTAGGCTGTGCAATTAGTTCTCTTGAGCGGTCTCTCTTTCTGTTATTCCAGTTCGTGGTAGTCGATAAGAGTGCTGTTGCGGGGAGTATCATACATATGGCACTGATTAGTTTTCCAGCCAGGTTGCAGGAAGATGGCAAAATTATGGAGCATTTTCTGTATCGGAATATAGTCATATGTCTGCCCAAATTGAATTGATTAATTGGTACAATAGAAATTCAAAATGTAGGAGTACGGAGGTCTTCGACTTGATAGCGCATAATACTGTCGAAGCAACCATGATGTGTAGCTGTGACTCATTTGTGGTCTCTGAGTTTGATTACAATAGGAAGTGAAAGCTGTTTGCACCTTGAGAAGCTGCTGCGATCATTGCTCATGTGGGGGGAAGCACTGGAATGAATGATCCACTGTGGAGCCGGGGCAGTGGCGGCAGTGGCAGTGGCACGAGCACATCTGGTTGATCAGAAGGACTTGCAGTTTCTGGTCATAGCGAGGGCTGCTGTAGCAATGGCTATCTTCACTTTCCACCTCCCCTATATACATTTGTAGGAGACGCAATTGACTTTGACATGACCGGGGAGCCAGCACTCGAAGCAAATGCGCTCGTCATTTCCTCTGTTGTTTCCACCCTCCTAGGCGCTTTTCCACTTCCTGCATGAATCTGGAGTATGGCTGACAATCAAAAGGTGTACGTACTTTCGTGCCTCACTCCGGTTCCACTGCCTCCACCCTGTCCACTCTGTCCACCTTGCCCACCACTTCCACCAAGTCCAGAGCATCCACCACGCCCACGGCTTCGACCACAGAGGCCAGCAAGTTGCGTGAAAAGGGCCGCCCGAGTGGATGCATCTCCATGTATGTTGGTGAGGCTGGCTGTTGTGTCGTCTTCCAGGAGGACATGCATAGCTTCGTCCGGTGTAGGTAAGAGTCTACCATGCTTTAGGACCATTAATTTCATTGCATACAGTGACGGCAGAGATGTGAATATTTGGGTACAGAACTTTCGATTAGTGATTGCATTGTCGGTATGGTCTTGTTGTACGCAGTAGTTACCAAGCTTGGTGAAGTATGCCTTACGTGGTTTGTCCTCCTTAGGTACGCAACCACAGAACTGGCACAGAATATCCTGTCTGCCCATATACAATCCAGCGGTGTCCAGACTGGTTTCTAGTGTGTTCCACATCTCATGAGAATTTCTTATACATTTAACGATGCGCCATTCTTCAGGGGGACTGGATCGTCTAAGTTTAGATGCAGCCTCAGCTTGCTTAACCTTCCAATCATCATAGTTGACAACGCAGTTGAAGTCAAGTAGCTGTGGTGCAGGATCCTCTCCGGGGACGCTTGCATGTGCTCCAATGGCTGACAGGATGAGTATTATGTGGCCTTTCCATTCGTCGTAGTTGTCGTCAGTGAGCTTAGAGATGTTGCCCCACCAGCTCATGTTGAGGGTGGGTTTGGAGGAACACATCGTGAGATAATGGCGTTGAGTTTTTAGTGCTGTTTTTGTGGGTGTTTCTACAGTGACAAGGTATAGGGTTCTTCAGGTGCTTTTGAAGATCGTGAAAGAGATCGTGAAATTTTTAGATTGTACCGATACCCAGGCTCATAACCTGGTGAAATGTACTGATTGCGAGAAGATTATAGTCTGAAGAACAGGTACATTTATGAACTTATATACGCGGTATTTGTAGTATGTCTTGTATGTCTTGGACGCATGCATGTGCACTCAGCTGGCATCTCCAGCTGAGTCTAGCATCTCCAGCTGAGTCTAGCATCTCCAGCTGAGTCTGGAATGACCATCATCTGAGAGAGATTATGCATCAGCCCAACTGAAGCCATACGCCAGGGAGATATACCATATATGCAACAGCAGTGTTCAAATAGTGATACTTAGAGAAGCTTGATTGTGTATTATCTAAGAGTGCCACAAGGCCATATATATATGAGTACAAGTGTGAATACGTGCGTACGCATCTATGTATAGACTCTTCAGGCCGACAGTAATCTCTGGTCATACGAAGCTCACCTCCGGCCATACGAGACTCATCTCCGGCCACAGAAGACAGAGACCTATCATGCAATATGCAGACTATTGCTATAGTACTTAGGGGAGAACCGTGTGTTGATTCTATGATATAGTGAAGAGAAGGAGAGGAGAAAGATTCGATTTATACACAAAGAATTATGAGAGAAAACTTTGATGCTTCGCCACTCGCCACTCTGAGTCACTCGCCACAGGATATGTAACACAGATCAGCCGGGCTTTTTAGAAAGCCTGGCTGAACTCTGAAATCCCAACGGCCGACCTGAAAGTCGTGTGGCCCGGCCGGCGATGGCGTTATAAACTCTTGCGCACGATCGGCTAGCATTGTAAAATTTTACTCTGGTCCAATGCCCCAATCTGTGGGTCAAAAAATGAAACCTATAGCGAGCTCAGAACTTTGATAGTATCAACTCTTTCACTACCAAACCAGTGGTGTAAGATATAAGATGTTCTGCATACTGTTAATCGAACCACGTACCGATTGGCGGTATAGACTCCCAGTATTACCGTTTCACAACGTTAACTTTCATTCTGACGCACACCACCACGCATCTGCATCACGCATCTGCATCACCCTTAACCAACTGAATGGTAAAGCATAGAATAACAATATTTAACTAATATTATTTCCGATACGTATAAACGTAAGAGAATAATTATGGATGGCAGTTTGAGCTATTTGTGGGTGCTTCTTTGCTATAGGGCCAGCCGCTTCAAATTCGAGAGCTATCGAAGTGGCACCCGAAGCACAAATCATCCATCGCCAAGTTGATGTCATTCTCATTCCAAATCAACAAATCAACAAATATAGAAATATGTAGTACCGAATGTATTGGGTGATCAGGTGCCAAACAAAGGAATACTTGATCGGTAACATTAAATAGGAGCTTGCAAAATACTGTTTTTGGGAAAGCAGAGGTACTGTACCAGTCATTGAAGTTGGCACGTCAGCAGCCAGCAGCAGGTGTCTGTCCCATTTTTTAAGGGTATTGGTCAGCGCCAAAAAGCCATTGTCCCATTGATCTTTCCGGTTAGCACTGGCTGTAGATTTCAGACAAAGTGGAAAGGGGCCGCGCTTTGGCCTCAATATGAAATTTTTTGTGCCGTGGCCTCTTTGGAAAAACCTCGCAGATGAGCCAATTCTACCCCTAGGGTTCCTCTCTGACTGTCTAGAGATCGTTAGATACGGTTGTCCTATTCAACACTTCGCGTCAGCACTGAACCCCGTCAGAACCTCAATGACTATAGGGTTCCTCATAACCTTGCACGCTTAGCTCTCCAATACTCTAGGGAGCTAGCCAACTTAAGAGCGTCATCATAGTGAAGAATTCGGCTACAAGGAATTATAGCGGCCAAGCAACTGTCCAATATCCGCCAAAATATACTTCCGACAGTAGTTAGACCACTATTCTCCAACATCAATATCTGTCCGCTGCCGATGAGGTGTACCGAGTATCACTCATGACTGCTACAGAAAATTTTACTTACGGCTTCGCGTGAGTGTAGGCAAAGTTTAAGTTAATAATTAAGCAGACAGCCAAGTCACTATCATAATTCACAATCTCATCTCAGCCGCTCCTTCCCAGCAAATGGCTTGGAGCTCACTAACCTGCGCTAGCCATTTGTTGAGGGCTTCTCCCCGAATATTGCCCTGAAGGTGTCAGATCCGAGCTGGAATTGTTAAGGTAAAATGTCCGTATGAGCCTTGCGGTTGGTTTCTGCTAATTTTCAATACTAATCGTTGTAATTACTCGATTACTTGGCATCACGTACTGTCACACGACGAGGCTGTCAACGCTCTATATCATTCGAATACATTACTACTATTATTGCGTAGAATAATCTAAGATCATCTTCCTTTATCTTCCAACGTCGTTGTTTGAGACTTGTTTGTAGGATGGACGTAGCGGTGTCGTCTGTGCGCACGGAGTCCTTGGACCGTTAGCGTCATGATCGACAGTACAGATATAAATAGGCTCTAGCGTGAAACGACAATCGACAAACCCATCGACGGAGCGTGGATATGCTTATGAGGCTCAAAACCGATTCATTGACATAATGTCAACCTCCGACAGAGAACCCCCCGCTCTAGCCGTGCAAACTACATCACTTGTTATCTCACTTGGCATATCCACAATATCCACTGAGTTCGTTATTTTACACTCTCAGGGAATGGATGCTCTCTTTGAACCAGCTTGTATTGGATTGAGACGTATAGTAAGCCACCGTGGCAGATCTTTAATCTTTAGCCAGCAAGAGTTGCGCAAACCCGGGATCCCAGACCGAGCAGCTGTCCGCTTAATTCATACTACAGAGACAGAAAAACTGCGACTGGTGACGAAGCGATGGCGGCAGGGGCGGTAAAGATGGTCCTAAAGTTGGTAACACCTCACGGAGCGCATTTTTAAATGGTATTCTCAGCGTCTCTTGCTAGTAGGACACAGTGGTCGTGACGTGCATAAAGACGGCGACCTTGTTGACTGCTGTAAGAAAAAACACAGTATCGTCAAGGCCTCAAATTGCTGTCAATAATGATTTGAGTGACAACTGTTCGCATTGTTGGCACCGCAACACACTTATATGACAGCGTGATCTTGACATTATGAATTCTGACGGGATCGGCCCTATTCTGTCTCTGAGCTATCGTCCTCCGTATTAGCTCAACACTTTATTGTCAGCACAACACATGGGAGGGCAGCTGCTAACTAGCCTGTCGCCGGAAGCATAATATTTTAGGGGCCATATGCGAGATACATATAAAACAAACAAGCGATATTTGCGTATCGTGCCTAGCGATCAGACATCTAAGACTTGTAGAAATATCCACCCTGCTGCCACTGTCGTCGCATTCTTGGGGTCAATCGTTCAGGATGTAAATTCCATGGCTTTTTTGCCAGTTTTTTGGAAGCTGTTTTCGTGGCAACTAACATTGCTGTGTTTCTACACTGTGAACCTCGATGTGAGTGTGCCGGTTATCCTAGAAAACCAGATTGCAAAAGATTGCAGCGTGTTCTCTATGTCGAATCGAGATAATAGATGTTGAGGACTAACCGAGTTTGACAAGCTTGTGGTGCAGGATTATTTCCCTACCAAGGTGATTTGGCAAAGATCTTGAAGTGACTGGTTGTTTCGTAAGCGGAGGCATTTTTTCTGACTTGCGTGGCTTAGCCAACGAGACGTGGACGGCAAAGTTTTGGCGATGGATTAGCCGTTGACATCTAGGGTGGTGCAGGATGTAGTAGAACGCCATCTCGGACGCCTGACCCTGCTCGAGCACACCGTTGACGTAGTTTTTAAAGCTAATTCTTTGCGGCTCTTTCTGCGGGTAACATCCTCTCGACCGTTTATAATGAACCTCCAGATCAGTTACTTCGTTCATCACCTCCTTACACAGTTAGGTCATTATAATCTCCCCTTTCAATCAAACATTTCTAAACTTGCCGCAAGGGCTCTCATCGTCTGTTTTTGTAGGGTCAGCAAGTGCGGTAATTGGTGGCGAAAAAATAAAATAGAAGCAATTAGACACCACTGAATCCATTATAATAAGCCTTTTCGAGTGATGAGACATGATCAAGACCATTGCTATCGCTGCATAACCTCTCATCGAAGGAAAAGTCCCACCCATGTTAAAAGGGTGGGTATGCGTGATGTGACAAGCCATTATGAATTATGATAGAAGAGTAAATACCGTCGAGAGTAAGGTCGAACGCAGTCTCAAGCAAACGCTAGGGTAAACAAGTTGCGGAGACGTTATATCAGCGGCTACGCGAGACTAGGTCAAAAGTAGCTACAGGGCCAACCATACTCAGGAGCATAAACAACTGATTTACACTAACTGCATAGTAGATACCCTTTATAGCTGAGTTCTAATAAATCAGTGGAGTGCCACCGGAAAGGGTACCGGAACTGTAGGTGCTTGGGCCGGACTGCATGCTACGTCTTATTAGGCGGTCTAACAATTATCGATGTAAGTAACAATATGATCCTAAGTGGTTTTAATTTAAGAACATCCATTAACAGAAGCATGTACACTCTCCCGAGTGTTGATTATCCCCCAATTCTTAGTAAAAGAATGTAGCAAGATAATATGCGAACAAGAGCTTAGATGAAACGAGCTGGACGGAGAAATTGGCCGCTAATGCCCGGATAATAAAATGCATTAACATAACTTGTAAGAATCAAGTCCACAATTGGTCCTCCAAGGTCAAAGGTCAAGCCCCGGATGTATCGTTTCCGCAATGGATTTTTTCTTTTTCTACAGTGTCGCTCAAACTAATACTGTAACCTCGTCACACCATCCGTGAAAAGCGATGCACAGCGAGAGCGCACACTACCGGGACATATATCGTAAATCAGGTGGTATTCTTCAACTAACGCCATACGTTAGATTAAACAGAAATACAGCCTACCTAGGTGCATTCACTATTTTCATCTGTAGGGCTGGAAATTCTTCGTAATCAGGAAAACTTTAATTGGTACTTCAAAATAGGCGGCGGAGACCACTGGCCAATGGCTGCAACCTTCACGCGCATGATGGTGTACAACGTAGCACTGGCCCCACTTGATGCACGATGGGCGTCGCTTGTGTGAGAGTGCCTTCTTTGTTGGTTACTCTCTGTGGCTGATCTGTCGTATTGAGTGGCTAGCCAGTAATTCGGTACGGAAAAATCTTTTAACCGAAATCACTCAAAGAATAACTTTTCCTAGAGTTCCTGCAGAAATGCACTCACAAGAATGGAGAACTATAGCGCCTGCTGCTGAAAGGTTTTGCGCAGTACTAAGTACCGTTCACCGTAACATCAAAGGATATTTACTTCCTCCGTCGCACCTGCTTTGCTATTGGAACCGCCCGTACTGGTGCCGCTTGCTCCACGTTCTTTGTATCTACTCACTTACTGCTCTCGCCACCAACAACCTTCGATCTTCGACTATTAACCCATCACGTCGGCGCCCCTTAATTATAAGCTCCTCGCACGACCGTTATCCTGGCATATTATCCCCAATTCTGCTACCCGCCAATACCCTCATCAATTCGTCGGTTACTTCCAATACCGGTACAGACGTCTTCGTATCTTTCACTCATAGAACATCATACTGTAAAAATCGATGCAACTAATATAACTAATTGAGCATGTAACATAAACATTGCAATTGTCCGATTTGATAAATTTGCATATGGTACCACAATTCCTTTACAATACACTAAACTCCGTAAGAGAGGCGAGGTTGACGTTGTTTGTCTTAGCGGACTAGTGACTACGATTATTAGAATTCTGGTAATTACTAATTACGATTGGGGTATTAGGATGTTAGAAAGGAATGCGGGGTCAAGAGGTTACAGTGTTATACCCAACAGTCCTCGATGATTGCTCACAAATCTTGGGGGATTAGGGTGGAGTGGTGCAGGAACCGGCCGGTGGTGTCCGTTGACGGATATTCCACTGCACTGCACACTCCAACGCCGTCCGAGCCTACACCTCTACCCAAAAACTAACAATGGTAACATACACATACACTTTTACTCACCTGCTACTTGGCTGATACGGCCGTCTATGGCGACCTTCCGACTAAACAAAGTCAAGGTACGGCAGAACAGTCGCGGTAACCAGATAAACTAGGGCTTCAATACCCACTCAGCGCTACGTATACTTCGTCCACCGCACCCAGCCCGCTCAATGCCAGTTCCTGTGCCAAAGTTGCCAGAAGCGTTTTGTTGAACAAAGACGGGAAAATCACAGAGGTTCGAACTTCAACATAGCTTTGTAGTACGCCCGCATGAATCAGCTCGAGAAATTGATGGCACTCACAATTTGCGACGGCGACCGGTGTTAGGTAGCATAGGCTGGTAGAATATGATTGTTCTTTTTGGATACTCACATGGCATATTTCTCAATTTCATTTGTTGCCATGGTTCGAAATTCGGGCGGTGATTCTGAATTTCTAGTATCCATCTACTCTTTTACATGGGTAATATACCCTTCTATATTGTTAAAAGTAAGAAATCTGAGTCCTTAGTGTCTTTCAGCTAAGTCTTTTCAGTTCCAGAGTCTAGCCAAGGCGGAAGTTGGGTAATCGATTACTCCCACTAGTGTCGTGTTGTAGACTATCAGGCAGCACTATCATAAATGGTGCAGAGGATTCGAGTACTTGTTCCTTTTAACATTTCAACCTGACCACATTTGACCACCGCTTGCTAGTCGTCTATCCTACTTGACCGGTCATTGACATCCAGAAATTCTAGCTATAGCACTCATTGGAGTCCGCTTTTGGGGGTGGTAGCTGATCACTTGAATCATTTTGATTCAGCTTTGACCATTAGCCAATAATTTTGCATTTCTGTTGTGCGCTTCAAGTCTGTTTCGCTGGTTCAGTGCGTTCTGGTTGTGAAGCAGTGATTCCGGGGTTGATACCGCCAATCAGTACAGGCTAAGATGTGAACTATGTCATAATGCCAAGCTCTGAGCCTCTTTAACTTTTGAGCCGCTGACAGGTTTTTTTCCTCAAAGATGTGGGTGGGACGACAGGATCTGGAAGACAAGGCTCTGCCTACCACCACACCATTGTGCGCAATATGTATCCCTGCACTGAGCACACCATGCGATGTATATGCAAGTTGGCCAAAAAATATCAGCGTTCCTCGTTTGGACTTTGGATCTCACGAAAAACAACGCCGGAAGTTTCGATTTCGGTCGTCATCACGCCAATGACACGTGCACCGTATCCCTGGCTTCCGGGTTCATCAACCAATACGCAGCATTGATTCTGCAGTTTATTGCTTTCGCAGCCACCTCACGAGAATTTGGAGGGTCTTTTAGGCTTGTGTTACTGTAACATTCATTGACTCCGGTGACATGAATTGAAACCAGCGAACACGACAACGAGATAAAGGCGCGATGCTATGCATGAGTCTGAAACTATGTAACATTTTTGGGAATCTCATGCAGTTGTGACTAGTGATTTAGGGTCGGTCCCACCGTCCTTTGAGGCGCTAGAGAGGGTACGTACCGAAAAACCTAACCGTGTATATAAGTTAATGAATATCTTTTTTAATACACCTCTCTTCCCCTCTACTCCCTATCCTGATCATTGACCGTAAGCCACCGTATCATTTCCCCCATTCACCACCATCTTCTTATACAGGTACAACCATCGCAAGCTCTACCGCCGCTACCCTCACAATCTCTTCACTTATTTCTAATACCTTTACAAATGTGCCGACTCCACCTTCGGTTGATAGGTAAATGTAATTTCCAGTGCATAACATGTTCACGTTGCCATTAACACACAACTTGTCAGCGCTTGTAATCACAATCATGCTACTCTCTTGTCTTGCACACGGCACACAAATCCCAGCGGAACACCTAACACTGCAGAAGAGAGGGGAGAATGGAACTATTGGTATGGGAGGGTTGGTAGTTACGACCATTGGAGTCTTGATAGTCGCAGTTGGAGTTTTTGGGTTTAGATGGTGGAGGGGACAGGAGGTATGGCGCTACATCTTGTTCAGCCCGATAAGTGCTTATCAGTCTTAGATTCGGGACGGTGAAGCCCCAAATGACATCGTCGAGAGTCAGTTGGTCGTAATCCCTCCGCATGCTCTCTCACGTGCCGAACCCTCGCTGCACCAATATCCTATGGCCCTCGAGCAAGATAAAACTGTGCTACTGCAGGATATTCATCGGAGCTCAGAGGGTTTCCATCCATTACCAGTACGCTCCAATCCAGGCACAGCGCCTTCACATCCAGACCCAACTACATGCCGTAGCTAGCAGTTTAAACCCCTACCGCCAACTTCAACAAAACCCGTGGACCGCATACACACAAAGAGCCTGGTCGATGATATCTGCGAAGTTTGCACTGCGGCTTAGGGATAAAAAGCATATAGGTGTCGTTTTGTCCGCACTTCCTTGAGCTGTACTTGTTTTCTACAAGGTACGGTGGCGGCTTCGCCGCCCTTTGGAGGCGCCCAGATTGATCTCCAGCCCAGCCAACCCAGAGTTGCCATTTTTAGCAACTCCTATGCTTCCAGATGTATACGGCTCTAGCATACTCCTAAAATTCAAAATTTGTTAGATCTCTTAGCCAGCTCCCAGTGAGCATATCTCTCTAAGTCTGGGTGAGTCTCTATCGTTTCTGTGGCCAGAGCAAGCATATTGGCAACTGGGAAGATGCCTTCTGCTGGGTAACTCCAATCAATTCAAGTTCATTTAAGTCCATGAGTTTTGCTCTGATCACAAAGTGTTCTATACATGAACTATGCATAAACAGGTCCTCTTTCACTTCCTAGTCTCCAATTTACTATATCACTAATATTCATAGTGCAGCTGTAAAAAAAATGCTCCAAAATACTGTAGATTCACAATTTCTGACTCAATATGAGAGATATCATAAATCTAAGACTTAGAGGTGAGAGGACATAGTTATCCACATATTTTGTATAGGACACTGGGTAATCAGAGCCAAACTCATAGAATTAAAAGGGCAAGTCATTTGGGATCTGAGTTTAAGCAGTAGGTACTTGCCACAATCAGCCACCCAGCCACAGAATTACGACCAATCAGAATCGAAAAAGACACATGTCGTGTCCTTATATGAATAATATTCTCCTTCACAATGGTTCTCTCTTCTCCTATCTTCTTTCAAGTAAAAACCTCCGAATGCACTGGGGCTTACTTTCTTTTGAGTTTTTGTTATGACTTGAGTTTGTGGTTATTGTTTATGTGAATGCATCTATGCGAAGTTTCGTTTTCAAAATAGTAGCTTACGGAGTGTCGCCGGGAAAGAGATTAGTCGAACGCACTATATGGCGATCTAATATGCGATCTACAACCTTTCCCGATGACAACTAAGAATTGAACCTTACCAAACTGGGACATACAGGGGTACGAACTCCTGAATGTACGACACACCAAGTGCGGCTCCCCACACTTTGATGTATTTGCCCTTGCCAATGCCGAAACTATGTTGACAGCGGCAATCTCCGCATCCATGTCGACTACTCGACTATTTTTCAAGTTCCAAGTATAGATGACATGTCCTTAGAAGACCCAAAATGACCAGACCCTGTTGGCCTCATGGAGACTTGACGGTGGTCTAAAACTCACCTTAATTCTGACCGTGTGACACCATTTTCCATTTGCAAGTAGAAGTTTTCAACTGGGGTGATAAGGTTGTTTCTAGATATTAGAGAACCAAACTACAAGCGCGAAACTATGGGAACATCAAGCAAACAGATCAAATAACCTCGGCCCAGAACTAAGTAGATCTATAAAGTAGTATGCAAGTGCCTCCGTATAACCCAACCAATAAAAATTACAGAACCCAAAACACCAGCGGATACCCAACAAAACAACACACCAACGTAGTTTTCCTCTCATCGCACTCATTTTGCTACATTCTGCTTCATTTCTCTAGTGTAGAAGAGTCAACCAGTTATGTTGAAGTTTGCACTAAAGGTGCATTCTGCCTGTTGCCATGCGGAACAACCCTAGAGGGAGCTCGCACTACCGACTGTGATGGAGAAAATGGCACTGAAGGTTAGTAGAGAACCTCGGGGTCCCATCAATGTCCTGCAAAGTCACGACGGAGTCTAGTTCGGAGGTCTTAGGAGCCCGGTGTGGCGACGAAGAGGCAGACGGTTGTAGTGCATACAGCTATTGGCGGTGGCAGCGGATTCCGACTGTGGCGAAACGGCTTCGGGTTCAGCACCGGATTCTGTTGGCGGTAGGATTGCATCTAGCGAAGTGCCAATGATTTCATCTTCATTCTGTCACAGTTGTAAGCAAGCACCTCACTGAGCGGCCGAGGAGATGCACTGACTTTCTGCTTTCCTCTCAACATTTTATACCCCGAAAACTCCAGGCGCGGCAACAAACACCCCGATAATCGCGACTACCAGTCCAGATATATCAATAGCATCATTTGAAATCTCGTTTCTCGGCTGGACGTTTCTGATCGGTGTGCCTTGTGTGAAATGCACCAGCACTAGTAGATGAAATAGGATGTACGATGTATGGCCTAATGGGTGAATAGGCGTGTTAGCTCTCGTCTTGTATTATTTTCTCCCGGTATAAAGTTCACTCATGAATGGAAATTTGTATCGTGAGCTCGATGGCTACGGCGGTAGCCTTTGAAGCCGCAGCGGTAGTCTCACCGGACACGGCGAGTACGGAGGTGGTTCCGTAAGAGCGTGTGGTAAGATATTCAGAAACTGACTAAGGTTTTACCCCACTTGTAGAGGTTGAGGTTTGGTTGCAGGTGGTTTGGTGTATCGTGTGTGAAAGGGGAGACAGTACAAGAATTATGGAAAGAAGCATTTGATGGAGTGGCCGAGGACATAGAAGTGCTAGTAGACGAGAATAATATTAATACTTCCTATGTGCCTCTTCAAAGGTTCCACCCGAACAACAGGCCAATTGCGGCAATTACCGCTCTGATACAAGTGAATACTAGCCCAAATACACTGACTGGGTCCTTTGAGTTCTCGTTTCTCTGATAGAAATTTGGTTGCGACGAGATTGGTGTGTAGATCCACTAGTCAGGGATAAGATTGCAACTGTGTACACTAGTCGGTTCAAGAGGATTGCGGCAACTTGTGTAATTGAGTACAGCGCGTACTCGATACATAACCGATGCACAAAAGACGAACCTCGCCAAACTTGGCAATACTGGGTTGTGTGGTTACTTGGCCCAAGAAACAATGACATTTCTAAGCCCATCCTACATCCATGGGCATTGCGACGCACATCGTAAAGACACTTGTGCTGTATAAAGTTTTTGTACAGCGATTTGACAGGGATCTGCAGCCCCACATATTTATTTACCCTCGCATCTCAGTATCAGCCGCATCCATGTAGATAAACTTACTAAATCGATTTTCGGTACCCCCTCCGCTACGTTCATCAATCACTTCTAAAATTTCACTATTTAATTCTCGCAAATCCATGGGTAATCCTCTGTGGGAGTGCCAGACTACAACTAGCACAACTCGGCAGCGCGTTTTAACTCTACATAATTATTACCTTCTTCCTGGCTTGTCTTGCTTCTCTTGCACACAGCACATCAATCCTACTGCAACATACGACCCTTCGTAGAAGAGCACGATGATATTGGCGGGGTAGAACTAGCGGCCACAATTATTAGAGGCAATTGGCGTATTGGGATGTAAATGTTGCAGTCGGGAGTCAAGAAGGTACTTAGAGAGATATATCCCATCGAATACTCGTCACTGGTGGAGAAATGTAGTTGACTGGTACCCTACTGCACGATCACCGGGCGATCAATTGTCGAACATCACCACTATTATGCTGCGCCGTCTCCCCGCCAATCCAGTCGACTGCGATCTCTGCCATCAACCAAGCCATCGTACGAGGTTGCAGGGCTTTTCCCGTACTCACCACTAGCGTTACGTGATCCGCCACGGACATCTGGTACTGCAGACTCCTCCTTGCGCCACCATTGCAGTTACGCCAGCGGATATCAGCGACAGGAAATCAATGTAAGTATGCGTCACCACCTCGAACTGCGGCCGTGCCCATTATCCCGCATACACTTCAGACCGTAGGCGGCTTATAGTTGATAGTACTTAACTGGAGGGAGTTTAGAACGGCCTTAAAATGAATGGCGTTACTGTTTTCTGTGTTATTATGTTATGTTTTGCTGTTTCTTACAGCCGGATTACCAGATGGCCAGGAAAGAAAGAGGCTGATGTGAGTTCTCCTAATTGATATCTTCGTCGTCCGTAAATGCGCTGGTCTCGCCTTGTGCCTGCGCTTAGAGCGCGTAAAATGCACCTTGTGAAATTGATTTGGATACCGCTGCCTTTGATTTCATCCCTTCCGCTTGTGTTATCGAAATCAATATTATCAGATATGCTCACTCGTCCGAATTGGAAGGGAATATTCACATCATCTTTCATACCCATATCATAATTTCATACTCTATAATATCAAGAACGATATGGTGCGATGGCGTGTTTCGTGTAATGCGGGAAGGACGATATAAGATAAGATGGTTTCGAACTTTCCATTCAGCTATGAAATAATACGTCATCCATGCTCCAAGGTTATCTGCTTGCTTGGGCTTGGGCTTGTGCCTGCTGCTGCTGCACTCCTGCCGGCGTAGGGATGCGATCTGCTTTGCTCGCGTGTTGGGGTCGTGGTACGACTGGGAAGGACACTCCTGCAATGGAACGCCGCATTTTTGAACTTTCCAATAAACCCACAAGGTGTGTCTGCCACCAGTTCACTGTAGCTTAGTTTATGCAAGAGCTGAAATCCGCAAGTTGGCAAAAGTAAACCTAGGAAATACCTATTTGTTCAACGACTCACGTTAAAACTCTACCACGTGGAAACAGAGGACGTTGAATGGCTGCCTGATGAGATGAGGCATCAGATTTATGCACCACCCCGAATTGGGGTTGAGAAGGCATCCTGAACTATTGCACTACCCCGAATTGGGGTTTCTAAAGGCTTACAGTTCGCTGCAGCTTACTGTTGCAGGGATAATACTGCGGCAACGTTCAACAGGGTTGCCCGTCAAACCCACTACCGCATCTGCTGTTCTACATTTACTTCCGCTGTATTTATTATTCCATCCGCCCGTCAAACCCACTACCGCATCTGCTGTTCCACTGCTCCTCCCACAGGTTTGACTGCCGCATCATCCCTAACTTCGCCGCCGCTGCCACCATCATCTAGTCAATAACTTCACAATCCATACAAATGGGCTGTTGCCACCTTCCATTCACGGGTAACCCTCATATCCTCCCAGAAAGGATGCCATAAATGTAGCTAACATACCACCGCGTCACAGATGCTTTCGCAATCTTTCTACTTACTTGCCTAGCACCCTGCGCAGCGATCCCACCTCAACACACAGCACTCAACAAGAGAGGTGAGGGTAACGGTATCGGGGTGGGAGGGCTGGCGGTTACCTCTATCGGAGTGTTGATAGCCGCGATTGGGCTCTTCTTCGGTTGGAGGCGTTGGAGGGGATACGAGGTATGGCTTTATACCCCGCTCACCTCAGATCTAACGAATGCTTATCAACCTTTTAGTGTCGAGATAGTGCGGCCCCTGGTGTGAGCGTCGACAGTCAATTGAATGAAATCCCGCCACATGCGCACCGATCTCATACGACTCCCGAGCTTGGCGAAGCCGTGGTGCAGCGTGACAATCGACAGAGCCTGCAGCTTCTCCACCCGTCGCTGGCAATGCCTGGGGTACCACCGCAAGTCCACTTTATTCCCGGTACTACATATTCACAACCAGACTCCGTTCGTGAAAGTACAGGTCATAATCACCAGTATAATTCCCTTCCGCGAACTTCAACATGGCCCCCTGCCTCTACAGAAAATGTAACCGGCAGTCTATACGAACGTTGATTGGGTAGAGGTGTTGGGATTGATAGGCGGGAGTATGATGTGTCGTTCTGTTTAGATGTCGTTTAGTTTTTGTTTTATTTTTTTTTTGTTTTAATCATACTGAATTCACTGTATCTAGAGTATCATAGTGCCCAAGTCCCCTCCCCCTCCGGGTGGCTCGGCTAGATGGGGGAGATCCCCACCCTCTACTCTTACTCCCCTTTCCACCATGCCCCCCCTCCCCCCCCTTTTTTTCCCGCCAATTCTATGACAGATCGCATACTCCAGTCGGAGGCATGCAGTCATTCTTCGCTGTTATCGTTGTATAGCTCACCAGATATCGTTCAGTTCGTTTTTTCCATGGTTCTCAGCTCTTCTGTCATTTCACAAAATGTGTGAACTCTAGGTCTACCGTAGGCACGAATCTTTTGATGAAATTACTTTCATTGTCAAAACACTAGGCATCTGTAGAAGCATCCAACTGTATCTGCTCCTCCCAAACGATTGTTTCCGCTCCACTGTCATATTCTCATCCAGCCGCTAGTATTTTACGATGCGATACCCGCGTACCTAACGACCCTACTTCGCATAACTGATCACAAAACATGGCATCTGCTAGATATGAGATGTAAGGTTGTTCCATGTTATGACGTGGGTGAGGGTGCGGGGCACATCAAAACTTTCCCAAATCTTAGAACACCAGTGGTTATGTTCAGCTGCAAAGGAAGATGTTATTTGTTATTCGCACATGCTGAGTGGGTATGTTGCGTGGGGAAATCCTCTTAGGCAAAGCCTACCAGTAATATGGGCAGTTGGATGACTAAGGTAGGCCCTCCTACAATTCCTACAGCGATACAAGACACCGCCTGCCGAATAGCAGCATAACGACCCTGTTTCATTCGTGCACCAGCTCCATGTGACACTGTTCGAAAGATCCTAAAGGTTAACGCTTGAAATCAATCCGTAGTCACTGTATCCTGAGTCTACTAAGAATTTTTTCATCCCAAATGGTTCCTGCGAGGGTACTTTTCGACCGTGAAGCCAAGGTATAAGGAACGGTAACTCGTCGTCTATCAATGAATCCATCACTCAGATGTGTCTAAATAGCTTTGTCGTCATTAATGTGTACGTAATTTCTGCAGCCCAATGTCGCACAAGTCTTCTCGCTTTTGTTAGTTAGTGTCCGGGAAAACCTCTTGAAGGAGCCACAACGTGCTACCATCCCTTAAACTGGCAAAATCCCTCTTCATCTGCTACACCCTGTATAAATATCCTAGAGAATACTATAGATGACGATGCCGGGAAATCAGTCGATGCAAGTGCGTGTGCTTTGCAATTGTCTAAGACGAAGAAAATCGATCACCACCTATAGTAGACATCCCGAATAGCGTACCGGAGGTGTCTTTCTCTCAACGAATATATGTACATAAGTAACTTTTGACTTCCCGGATTTCATCACATTGGAGTCAACTAATTGCTTGATTGGGCAAAAGAATCTTTGTGTGCTCGAAATTCTCTGGGTAGAGAAAGAGTCGGGCACTCGAATGTGCCGGTCACTCGAATCTCATTGACAAGGTCAAATATGATCATCAGATTACCTAACAGACGAGAAGATCCGATTAGAATATTCGAGTAACCGACACATTTGAATGCTTAACGCTTCTCTAGTTTGAAACCCCGACTCATACTCAAACAATCAATATCGTACCGCAAATGCTTGCAAGTACGATGCACACAACATGTCACAGAGCCCCATAGGTGTGTAGAAGATTGCACAATGACATGATATGAAATAACAAGCATCACCCACTGGAGGTTGTTGAACCATCTCTTTGGAATCGTACCGTCCCGGCGGTCAATAGCTCAGAGATGCGCCCCTAACTTTGACATATAGACTTGCGCAATTGCGCGGCTAGCTCCTTGCACCGGATTGTTCCGTGCCCCATCGCATTCAGCAGGTTTATATTGCTTCAAACTTAGTTATCCCTGGATTGATGGACTTTTGCGAGGTCTACTTATGGCGATCAGGAACAGGTTAGGGCCGGAAGGAAATATGTTGTACCGTTCTCAGTTTCACGACCCCACCACCGACAACATATCCACAGCATTTTGTTCCCACTTCACCATCCTTTGTCTTCTACGCATTCTTGACAATTGAAATTTCCGGTGTATCATCACTACTGTGCAGCAGCTGCTTCACAATCGACTTTAGTTTTGTCGACTGTAAACCAATGCCCCTTCTACAATGTCCTCCTTAAAAAGCCTATAACTGAAGGTAGCTATTGCTAGTATAAGTCTCTACTATGGAGTACTTTTTAAGTATAATATGGCCTATCAGCGCTATATCTATGAGAAGCTGCAAGACGATGACAGGGACAGAGTTTTAGCCGCGACGTTTGGATAACAGCGTGGGGTAATATGTAGTTCCATTTGGATATGCTGAAGTTCATGGATTCCATAAGGTTACACAAGAGTGCAAAATTGAAACTTAGGCTAGAGATGTTGTAACATGCGTTGATGTCAAAGATTTAACTAGGCCGAGATCGCTGGCGCTAGTGCGTAGGCAAGGTGCCGCATCGCCCCCACGGCAAGCGTATTTAATTCTTTTTCCGTAGCGTTGCTTTCTACAGCTTTTTATTAGACGGTGAGGGTTCAGTCGTGGCGTCGCTGTTGAAAACATTATTCATATAAGAACACGACATGTGTCTTTTTCGATTCTGATTGGTCGTAATTCTGTGGCTGAGTGGCTGATTGTGGTAAGTACCTACCACTTAAACTCAGATCCCAAATGACTTGCCCTTTTAATTCCAATGAGTGTTTGGCTCTGATTACAAAGTGTCCTACACACAAAATGTGGACTATGTCCTCTTTCACCTCCCAGTCTTAGATTTATGATATCTCTTATATTGAGTCAGAAATTG